>Ga0181529_10000581_pt1 | contig 52703 bp, 39 predicted proteins | sample PEATcosm2014_Bin_36_FD_119763 | JGI IMG/M metagenome (GOLD analysis project Ga0181529, IMG submission 119763) | Peatland microbial communities from MTU Mesocosm Facility, Houghton, MI, USA - PEATcosm2014_Bin10_30_metaG | ecosystem: Environmental > Terrestrial > Soil > Wetlands > Peat | place...
TGTAAGGAACGATGGGGTTGGTGGTGGTGCCGCTGACCGTGATGACAAACGCCTGCGTGTAAGTGCAGCCGCTGATCGTGTAAGTCGCGGTGTAAGTGTTGGCGCCGGTTGTCAGCGTAATGTTGTCGATCTCGCGGGTGCTGGCGGTAAAGCCGTTGGGTCCGGTCCAGCTCCAGGTGCCGTTCTGCGGCCAGGGGCCGAGGTCCACGGCCGTTCCCGAAGCCACGGTGACCGGACTTAGAGAGGTCGCGCTCCAGACGCCGTTCAACGCAACGTAAGGAATGATCGGGTTGGTGGTGCTGCAACCGGAGCTTGCCGCGGTTACGGTCAGCGCGATGGTGGTGGTGGCGCTGAGGGTGCCGGAGGTTCCGGTGATGGTGACCGTCGAGGTTCCAGCGGCGGCGGTGCTGGCTGCCGTGAAAGTAACTGTGCTGGAGCCGGTGGCGGGATTGGTGCCGAAGGCCGCTGTAACTCCTGTGGGCAGGCCTGTGGCCGCTAGAGATACGCTGCCGGTGAAGCCGCCGGCATCGGTTACATTGACGGTGTCGGTGCCCGTGGAGCCGGCTACCACGGAGGCTGTGGATGCGGTGGGAGCCAGGGAGAAGCTGCCTCCGCCGCCGGTGCTGCCGCCGTTGCAGGCGGTGCCGTTGATGGCGAAGTTGGTGGGAATCGCGTTGGTGGTGCCAAGCCAGGCGCCGTTGAAGCCGACGCCGGTGACGCTGCCGCCGGCCGCGACCGCGCCGTTGTAACTCTCGCTGGCTACGGTGACGACCGCGCCGCTCTGCGACTCGACGCCGTTCCAGAGCGAGGAGATGGTCTGTCCGTTGGCGAAGGTCCAGGTCAGCGTCCAACTTGTCCAGGCCGTGGTGCCGGTGTTCTCGATAGTGAGAGTGGCGCCGAAGGCCGTGGAGCTTTGCGGTGTGATGGCGTATACGACGTCGCACGCCGCCTGGGCGCGCGCGGACGGCGCGAGGAAGGTTAGAAGCAAGGCCGCGAGTACGGTCAGGTACGCGCTCAGCCGGCGAACGCTCAGGCGCCCGCGGAAGGTATTGAACTGCTGAGACATGGTTTCTCCTTATACATCACACAGCCCACCCAAATCCCGATGGATGAGTGCCTTTTGGTTAAATGATGCCGGTACTTGAAGCCGTACCCCACGGATGGGGGCGTTAATTTACTGACCGGTGGCCTGAACATACTTAGTTGACCCATGTAAAAAATCGAAACCGCCAAGAAGAAAACAAGTTATCCGCAACGCTTACTTGAAACCCTGCTTCTTCGTACGAATGACGCTTCACGCTCGGCACTCATTTCTGAAAAGCGGGAATTTGCCGAGACTACGCATCGAATACGACAGCCAATAGGACAGCTATCAGAAACAATCGAAACCTGCCGATAAACAGCCCCCACGACCGCAATTGCATTTTGAAGCTGCTCACGGGCGAAACTTGCTTATTGCGACTGCGGGACGAAGAATAAAACGTTTGATCGGAAATTGACAAGTTACGCAAGTAACATTACCGATTGCCCGATGGGTGTTACGAAACCCGCCTCGAAACCCGCATTCCAAGTCTTTGAATTGCGACGTTTCAGCCGTTTGGGCAATGGCTTTTGGACGGGTTGAGTTGAGAAATCAGGCCGCTTTGAGAGGGAGCCGGCCACCGTCTGCAAGCGCCCCTCGAGCGTCTTCAAAGCGCGATGCCCGGCGTTCCAGACAATTCCGGGCGTTCGAGCGAATGCAACGGCGGGCCACAACCGGCATCGTCCCGTGCGCCTTGTGCGGGCGCGCGCTGCCGCGTCATGGAAAACGCCCTAACTAGGCGACCGACCGCAGCCCAGGCAAGGTATAACTCGTATATAACTTGGAACAGGTTCGACGATTCTCAATCCGGAGGCGAATACAAAGACAGCGGCTGTGCGGTGGGCGCGGGGGCTTTCGGAACGCGATGAATGCGGGCGGGCTTGGCTAGGGCATTTGGGGAATTGTCCAGACCGAGATTTGGTGGGTTTCCCATCCATTCCGCAGAAAAACGCGGAATGGATGGGGCACGGAAGTCTGCGGTAAATCAGAAAATGCTCTCGGCCTGTTAACACTGCCGCATCGGGCAGCGTTAACAGGCCCTAGTGAAAAAGCCTCGAAGCGCGGCCCAAGGCGCTTTTGTTCGACTGCCGGCGGGTGTATATTCTCCTTGCGCGGTACGATTCAAGATGCGGTCCTGACGGCGGAGGCCTTATGCACTCGACGAAGAAAACGATACTTGCAGTTGCGATAGTCGCGGGTTTGTCGGCGATCGGCGCTGCGACGGGGATTGCCGTTGCAGCCGGTCAAGCGTCCAACGCGGCGCCTTCGGACGCCTCTTCAGTGGCTTCGCCCGCGTCTCCGAAAGTTGCCGCCGGCGAGGCAGAGGCAAAGAAACTGCTGCTCCTGATGGATGCCGACAAGAACGGCAAGGTATCGAGGGCGGAGTTCATGGCCTTCATGGCGGCGGAATTCGACCGGCTGGACAAGAACAAAGACGGCGAACTGGATGTGAAGGAACTGGAGCAGTCGCAGCTAGTGCCCGCGCGCCGCGGTGGAACGCATCGATAGATGCATAGGCGCATGGCGGCTGCGAGATTCTCCTATTGCGCCATGCAAAGCGCATTCAGAGGCGAACAGCTTGCGGAAGGGCATCAGAATTCGGCGAATTCGACCGTGACCTCTCGGCGTTCGGCAACCGCCTTGCCCTTCTTGGTGGCGGGATAGAACCTGTAGAGGCGAACTGCCGCCTCGGCCTTTTGATCCAGGCCGAATCCTAGGCCGCGCCTCACACGCACCTCTTTAGGCGAACCGTCTTCTCCCACCAGGACCGAGACGATGCTCGTCTGCACGAACGGATGCCGTGTGAAGGGATCCACGAAGTCCGCGTCGACCGTGTGGATGGGAAATGGCGGAGTGTAGGAGAGGGGACGGTGACGCTTGTCCCGCAACTGCGATTCTTTCGGGGCAGGCAGGTCTCTCTCGGTGATGAGGATCTCTGGAACTGCCGGGGTTCGGTCGGCGCGGAATACCACTCGCACGTCGATCCACACGGGAACCGGCTTGCCGCCCAGCCTCCCCGGATCGAAGATGGAATGCTTCACGGCCGCGATGGCGGCCTGATCGAAAACCGCGCCGTGCTTGTGCAAGACCTGAAGGTGCTCTGGAATGCCTTTGGCATCGATGGTCATGGCCAACACGGTCATGCCTTGAAGGTCTTTCGCGGGAATCCCTTCTGGATATGGAGCCGCGAAGGTGCGAAGCAGACGGGGCGCGGAGACTTCAGGACCCACGTAGTACATTCCATCCCGGTCAGGCGCCTGATGGATCTGGGGCATGGGAGAGACCGCATCCTGTGCGCAAAGGGCCGCGCCTGCCATCGCCAGAAGAGAGTATACATATGCAGTTTGCCGCATTCAATTCTCCGACTTCCACATTGCGTTCCGCGGCAATTCTTCGCTTGAAACCGCCGCTGCTAGTTTCAATCCTAGAGAGAACTGGATAAGGAAGAGATAAGGACACCGAGAGGGCGAGCGCGGCGTGGCATTGAACGAATCGGAACTGGAAGCTCCGCTTCGGAGGGTCGGGAATCGCCGATCGCAACCGGCAAGGTCCATTCAGAACGGCTCCGTATTTATCGCTTTCTTATGCAACGTTCACGCATAACTCATAACTATATTCAATTTGCGCTAAATACACATAGGATCTTTATGACGGGCCTCTTAACTTCAAACTCAAGCTGTCGCCTTAGCCTCCTAGCTGGACAGGATGCAATAGGCGGTGAGCGCCGGTGGTGTGAAGTCCGATAAAGCGCGGAGTTTTACCCGTGAGTTGTTTACGTATTCAGATCGAAATGCTTACGAATGCAGACAACAAATCCATTGCGAAAGCGAGAGGCCAAATGAAGATCGATTTTTGGAAAACCATCCCAGCCGTTGTCCTTCTGTGCAGCGGAGTTGCGCCGTTGACCTCACGAGCGCAGCAGTCCGCTCCCAGCAATCAAACCGCTCTGGCGAACCTTCCCGCGGAGGTCGGGTCGGTCAGCGGCGGAACGACAAGCAAGGCGGATATTGCCGCGGCCACCCCCGCGCCGGCATCCGTTGCGTCGCCGACAAGCCACGATGCGGTGCTCAAGGAACTGACCGAGTTGAAGGCTCGGATCGCGGAACTCGAAGCTATCGAGAGCGCGGAGCACGATGCCAATAAGTTGCGCTCCGCTGAGAACGGAGACGAGGCATCCCCGGAGCAGACGGCGCAGGTCACTCCCGTTCCCACCGCGCCTGCGTCCACAGCGCCCGCCCCAGCAGCGGCGCCCACGCCCCCGGAAATAACAGCGGAAACCACCACCAAATCCGCTCCGTTCCCCGGCGATTGGACTTGGCTGAACAGCGGCGGGCACAACGTTGACAGCCCCATGGCGACCAAGTACTTCACGCCGGAGTTCCGGGCCGACGCCAACTACATTCTCGATTACAACCACCCCGAAGACGACTCCATGGGCGGCTCGACCGAGATGTTCCGCGCCCAAGAGTGGCAACTGGAGCAGATCAGCATCGGCGGCGATATCCGCATTCAGAATACGCGCGGACGCATTCTCTTCATGAACGGTTTGTGGGCCACGACCACTCCGCGCAACGACGGCAGCCCCAACCGCGGCCAATGGAATCTCTCCAACGCTTACCGTTACGTTTCGGAGGCTTGGGGCGGCTATCACTGGGACGTGAACCACGGCCTCAATGTGGACGCCGGCATCTTCGTCTCCTACATCGGCCTGTTCAGCTACTACAACTTCGACAACTGGGCCTATCAGCCTTCGTTCGTGTCGTCGAACACGCCGTGGTTCTTCAACGGCCTGCGCATCCAGTGGTGGCCTACCGAGAAGCTGAAGATCGAGCCGTGGATCATCAACGGCTGGCAATCGTACGCCCGCTACAACGGACATGGAGGCTTGGGCGGTCAAATACTCTGGCGTCCCAAGCCTTACCTCGACTTCGTATGGAACGACTACGGGCTGGGCGAGGACGATGCCGGCTTCCCTGGACGCTCGCGCATTCACGCCGATTACAGCGCGCAGGTGAAAGTTTACGACAAGCCAAAGAACTTCCTGGACAAGATCGCTTACACGATTACCGGAGACCTCGGATGCGAATACGGCGGCGGGCCTGCCTCCTACGCCGGAAACGGAGTTGCAAGCTACAGTCTGACCGGCGCCTCGCCGGAGCGAGGCACCGGCTCGGTCTATAACGGCGGCGTCAACTGCCACAACAGCTCCAACGGCAGGCCCAAGCAGATGTTTGCCGGATGGATGGCATACAACCGCTTCTGGTTCAAGAAAGACCTGTTTGCGGTAACTCTCGGCGGCGGCGAAATGAACAACCCAGGACGCTATCTCACCCTTCTGCCGCCCATCAACAACGCCACGGCCATCACCGGTTCACCTTACTACACCGAAAACGCCGGCGACCGCGCCCAGATGCACGACGGAACCGTCACCTTCGACTATATGCCAAGCCAGTTCATCACCTTCCGGCTGGAAGAGAGTTACCGCTACTCCGACACGCCCTACTGGACGGGTCGCCGCGGCATCACGCCTCCCGGCGGAAACAACGGCAACGCGGCGGACTACCAGTGCGCGGCGGGAGGAGATTCCGGCGTCGGCTATTTGCCTACGAGTTTGGGAATCGTCCAGGGGTTCACTACCGGCCAGGCCCAAGCGATCGAAAGCTGCCATGCCATGGCCTTGGACAACGGAAATATCGATGTCGGAGGCGTTCCCAACCTGAACGCCCTTTGGTGGCCCGACCTGCGCACCAACCAAACTGGAACCACACTGGCGATCATGGTCAGGTTCTGAACCGTACGCTTGACGCCGCAAACGGAGTCGGGTATTTCATATCCACCAGCATCGCCGGAGTTCACGCAACTCCGGCGATGCCAATTCAAGTCGCGCCGAGCAATCCGTTTCTCCACTATGGAAGACAATATTGTGGGCGGCTTGGCAGCATCGAAGAGCGACACAGCGGCATCCTTCCGCCTCATAATGCTCGCGTTCGGCTAGACCTCTCACTGAGATTCGACTAGGGTCTGCATTTACAGGAGCTTACCATGTATTCCTAAGAATCTCTTCATGCGGCACTTATGCTTTGGAGACAATAATCCTAATAACAACAGCAACGCGCATAAAATCATCGCCGCTTTTATGAAGCGAGATAACGGCTTACGCACGAGTTGCTTATGGATGCTTCATCTTGCCGCAAACACTACGAACCCTTTGCGAATTTCTTATGCCACCGGGCATATCAATTGGTAAAGGGGGTGATCGACACTTAGCTATCTTTTCAACTGGCGTCGGAGCATCCATACACGAACGGCGTCCGGCGTCAAGGAGACAATGCACGGATGAAAACCAGATTATGGAAGGTCATGGCCGTTGGAGTTACTATCTGCGGCTTTGCCACACACCTTGCTTGTCTCGCTCAGAGTTCAAGTTCAAACACCGGCCCGATGGCATCCTCGGACCCGATAACTTCCGCGAAGAAAATGGAGAAAGCTCCCGCAACTATGACTTCGGCAAGACAAGATTGGACGGTGGATACCTCGGAGACGGCGACCGTAGATTCGTCCTCCGCGAATGCGTCAGCGGGAATGGACGGCGAACGCCCCGCATCGGCGCAGTCGCCTGCGTCTTTGCCCAAGCCCACTCAGGGCTTTTTCACTCGCTGGGGAAAAGCGTACGTCGCCGATTGGGCGGGGACAACGCCCGTGGACCCCAACGCGCCCAAGCGCCGCGGCACCCCGCCTCCGATCCCGTCGCCGCCCTATCCCGCCTCCGACTGGCCCATAGGAGGCACTCAGGAGATTGGCTCTCCCGATTACTCGACTTATATGCTGCAAACCGCCATCGATCGCGACCCCATCAAGTTGAGCAAGATCAAGTGGTACGGCTGGGCATCGATCGGCGCCAACGGCTCTACCAACAATCGAGGCAACCCAGGCTTGGGAATTGGAGCGAACAGTCCGGCGGCATACGATGTCTATCCGAACACAGTCGTCCTCGATCAGCTTGCGGTTTACGCGGAGAGGCTCGCGGATATGACGCAAACGGATCGCTTCGACTGGGGTTTTCGCGTAACCAATCTCTATGGGCAGGATTACAGATATACGACATCGCACGGCATTCTCAGTCAGCAGTTGCTGGTGAAGAACGCGCAGTACGGCTACGACCCGGTAATGTTTTATGTCGATCTTTACCTGCCTAAGTTAGGCCAAGGGGCAGACTTGCGCATTGGCCGTTACGTTTCGCTTCCGGATATCGAGGCGCAGTTGGCGCCCAACAATTACTCTTACTCGCACTCGATTCTTTACACCTACGATTGTTATACGATGGTGGGAGCAAATCTAACTGTGAAGATCGACGACCACTGGACGCTGCAAGGAGGCATTTCTCCGGGCTGCGACACCGCCCCATGGACCAACGACGCCAAACTGACCGGAAACGTCTGCGCCGTTTATACGTGGAAGAACGGAGGGGACGCGTTCAACCTGTGCGACAATACCATCAACGATGGGAAATACGCCTATAACAATCTCACGGCGTTCTATGCGACTTGGTATCACAGCATCAGCCCGCACTGGCATACTGACACCGAAGGCTGGTATCAGTATATGCGAGACACGCCCAATATGTGGTGGTATAACACCGGGGTTCCGTACAACAAGATCGCTTCGCCGTGGCCGGAGAATACGGGCAACAACAATTTACTTCGTGGAGGCGCCATGCCCGCGACGTTGAACTTCGGCGCGGTGTGCGAAAACCCGAACTCGGCCTACACGGGTTCGCGCGCATCCTACTGCTATGCGCCGGAGTGGGCTATCACCAACTACGTCGAGCACAATTTCTGGAAAAACGCGGCTTCGCTGAACGTCCGCAGCGAGATCGTGAACGACATCAAGGGACAGCGAACCGGCACACCGGGGATTTACGAGGAACACATGGTGGGCTTCGACTTCTGGGCAGGCACGACAGTTACCTTTCGGCCCGAACTGAGCTATATCCATTCCTTCAGTCCATTTGGGCTTCGGGCATTGGACATAGGGCCTGGATCGTCGGTTTCGGCCCTGTCGGGTAACACCTCCGGGTTTGCACCGGACGCCGTAATGAAAGGCATCGGCGCCAAGACTCAGGCTCTCATCCTGGCCGCCGACCTGATCTGGCACTTTTAACTCTTCATTCGCAAACGATCAAGGTGAAATGCGGATGAGGCTATCCCCGGATGCTGCAAGGAGTACAATCAGGATGTTCATGGAGTTGGCTCTCAATCTCGTTTGGATGGCGCTGGCTGTGCTGATGTTTTGGCTGTGGATGCGCCATGACTCGCCCGAACGCGTCAGCCGTCGGACACAGTTTATAGCTCTGGCGGCGGTCCTCCTGATCCTGCTCCCGGTAATTTCCGTCACCGACGACCTGATGGCCGCCCAGAACCCAGCCGAGACCGACAGTTGCCAGCGCAAGGACCATGTGTGCTCGAACGCGCGCCCCACGCCATTCGCCGTTGTCGATTTGACTCTTCCGGTCTTGGCCGAGCTATCCATCGGTGCCTTGAGCATTTATATGCCGGACGATTCATTTGCCGGTCGGACGAAGTTTCCCACGATAACTGCGATCCGCAACCGGCCTCCTCCAATTGCCTGATCTATCCTCCTATTTCAGTTACGTTCGGCCGGTTTGCTTGCTACAGCCGTCGCCAAAATAACGATGCCCGGGCGAATGCGAAGCGAATCGTCTTATCGCAAATCTGTCGTTGCACAGCCGCCGACCGTTCTTGCCGATGTTTGCCGCCTAGTTTTGGATGGCTGTCGGTTTAGCGAGTAATTCCAGGATGCGAGGATATTCGATGAAAAGCAAATCCCTTTTTATAGCTATCTGCTGTCTGTCTGCCGGCGTTTCCATGACGGCCTGCAAGAAGGAGTTCAATCCGGCGGACGGCGCGCCGCCTTCGCCGCAAGTTGTGCAAACCGGCGATATGAGTTTGGTCTCTGTCGATAAGCCCAACCAGTTCCCGCTTGTAACTGCGGAGCGGCGGGAGGCATCGTCCGAGTTGAAGGTAACCGGAGCTGTCTTTCCCGACGTCGCGCGCGAGGTCCCAGTGATCTCGCTGGCCAATGGCCGCGTGGTCGACATCAAGGCCCGCCTCGACGACTACGTGAAGAAGGGCGACCTGCTCATCAAGGTGCAAAGCCCGGATGTGGCTGGAGCCTTCGACACTTATCTGAAAGCGGTCAACGACGAGCGCATGAACAATATGCAATATGTGCGCTCGCAGACTCTCTTCGACCATGGGGCTATCTCGCAATCCATGCTGGAACAGGCCGAAGACGCGGAGAAGGACGCGCAGGCCGATCTGACCGCGGCGGAAGAACAGTTGAAAACTCTGGGCGTGGACAAGAGCCATCCAAGCAGCATAGTGAACGTCTATGCGCCAATTTCGGGCCTCATCATAGCGCAGAACGTAACTCAGGCGGCGGCGGCGGGCGTCAACCTCTCCGGCTCTGCCACGGCATTCACCATTGCCGATCTTTCCAGCGTCTGGATTGTCTGCGATGTATACGAAAACGACATTCCCAAGATAACTCTCGGCCAGTCGGCGCAGATTCGGCTTGTCGCTTATCCTGATAAAGTTCTTGCCGGACGGGTGAGCGACATCGGCCCGGTTCTCGATCCCAGCATTCGCACCGCCAAGGTGCGCATCGAGATACCGAATCCCGGCGTTCTCAAGTTGGGTATGTTCGTCACCGCCACCTTCCAGAGCAAGACGAAAGAAACTCATGCGGTGGTGCCCGCGCCCGCGGTGCTGCACTTGCACGACCGCGACTGGGTTTTTGTCCCGGCCGGCGGCAATCAGTTCAAGCGCGTCGAGGTGCATCCGGGAATCATGCTGCCGGGCAACAAACAGGAACTGCTCTCCGGCATTCCGTCCGGCCAGCAGGTGGTCTCCAACGTTCTGCAATTGGAAGCTACCCTGGAGGCGCAATGATTGAGAAGATATTGGACTTTGCGCTGAAGAACCGCTTTCTGGTTCTGGCCGTTGTGATCATGCTGTTTGTTTGGGGAGGAATCTCGTTTCACAATCTTCCGGTCGATGCTTATCCCGATGTTGCGGACAATTACGTCAACATTATTACTCAATGGCCGGGGCACTCGGCCGAAGACATTGAAAAGCAGATTACCGTTCCATGCGAAATAGCTATGGCGGGAATTCCCGACATGAAGAACCTGCGCTCCTTCAGTCTGGCCGGCATCTCGAGCATTATGATGAACTTCAATGACTCCTCCGACAACAGTTGGAACCGCGAGAGAGTTCTTGAAAGAATGACCGGCGTCACGCTTCCCGCAAACCTCGTGCCGCAGTTGCAGACGGATTGGAGTCCCGCCGGGCAGATCTACTGGTACACGATCGAGAGCAAGAATCCGAACGTCGATGTGATGGAGCAGAAAGCGCTCGAAGACTGGGTGCTTGCAAAGCAATTCAAGAATATTCCCGGAGTCGTGGACCTCGCCAGTTTCGGCGGCCTCACCAAGGAATATCAGATTCGGCTCAATCCGGAGAAACTGATCGCCTATGGCCTGAGCATTGGTCAGGTTGAACAGCAGCTTCAGATCAATAACACCAACGCCGGCGGTAGTTTTATCGTGGCCGGAGCGCAGCAGATCAACGTGCAGGCTCAAGGCCTGTATGAAACTGTGCAGCAGATTGAAGACACGGTGGTCAAGACCCAGGCCGGGGCGCCGATACGAATCAAGGACATTGCCGAGGTGGAACAGGGGCCCAAGATCCGGCTCGGCCAGATATCCAAGACCTACAAACCGGTCACTGTCGATAAGAACGGCGAAAAGCATTACGACGACAGCAAAATCGTCGACAATCCGGACGTGGTGGAAGGCTCGGTTCTGCTCAGGAAGGGCGCGGATGCCGATCCGGTGCTTGTGGCGATCAAAGAGAAGGTAAAGCAGATCAACGATCACATCCTTCCCAAGGGCGTCACCGTGGTCCCGTTCCTCGATCGCAGCGACCTGGTCCACTTGACCACGCATACTGTGCTGCACAACCTCACCGAGGGAATCGTCCTCGTATCCATCATTCTTCTTGTCTTTCTCGGCAACGTGCGCGGCGCCATCATCGTTGCCATTACAATTCCGTTTGCGTTGTTGTTCGCTTCCATCTGCCTGAGCCTGGCACACATTCCGGCGAACCTTTTGTCCCTCGGCGCTCTCGACTTCGGAATGGTGGTTGACGGCGCAGTGGTGATGATCGAGAACATCGTCCGGCATCTTGCGCACAAAGACGATGGCACTCGCACGGCCCAGCAGAAGATCAAAGAGGCTGCGCACGAGGTCCAGCGGCCGGTCTTCTATGCCATTGCAATTATCATCACCGCTTATCTTCCTATCTTTACCTTGCAATCGGTGGAAGGCCGCCTCTTCAAGCCGCTGGCTTGGACCATAGGATTCGCATTGCTGGGCGCGCTGCTCTTTTCCATCGTTGTCGCGCCGGTGCTTTCCAGTATTTTGTTCCGCAAAGGCGCAAAGGAATGGCACAACCCACTCATGGAATTCCTGAAGAAAAACTACCGATCGGGCGTTGCCTGGGCTATCCATCATCGCTTGATCGTCGTTGGCGGCAGCGCTTTGGGGATTGCGGTTTCGATCTTCCTCCTAGCCGAGGTCGTCGGTTCGGAGTTTCTGCCTCACCTGGACGAAGGCGCGCTCTGGGTGCGCGGTTCTCTGGCTCCGTCCACGGGACCCGATGAGAGTCTGGCTATCTCCAACAAGGCTCGCCTCATCATGGCCAGCTATCCGGAAGTTACCGATGTGGTGGATCAGATTGGCCGTCCCGACGACGGCACCGATGCAACCGGATTTTTCGACACCGAGTATAACGTCAATCTCAAGCCCAAGGAACAGTGGCGTCCGGTCTTTCAACAAAACAAGGAGTTGCTGATCGCATCCATGAGCGAGCAGCTTGAAAAGATCCCCGGCGTCATCTGGGGCTTCTCGCAGCCCATCGAAGACAACATGGAAGAGGCAGTCAGCGGCGTCAAGGGCGAGTTATCCGTCAAAATCTATGGCGACGACTTCAAGGTGCTGGAGGAAAAAGGCAACGATGTCGTCAGTACGATGAGCAAAATTCCGGGTATCGCCGATTTAGGACTGTTTCGCATTATCGGCCAGCCCAATCTCACCTTTACCGTGGATCGTCAGGCCGCTGCGCGCTTCGGCATCAACGTCGCCGATATTCAGGATGCGATTCAGACCGCGGTGGGCGGGACGGTTCTCAGCGAGGTTCTGAAAGGCGAGGCGCAATACGACCTTGTGCTGCGCTATCAGAAGCCCTATCGCGATACCAAGGAAGCGATCGAGAATGTGCGCTTGCTTGCGCCCACGGGTGAGCGCGTATCGCTGGCGCAGTTGACCAAGATCGGTACCACGGATGGCGCGGAGGAGATCTATCGCGAGGGAGAACAGAGATATATCGCCGTGAAGTACGGAGTGCGCGGACGCGATCTTGGAGGCGCGGTCGAGGAAGCGATCGCCACAGTCGGCAAGGTAGTTCCTTTGCCCAAGGGGTATCACTACGAGTGGGCCGGAGAGTACGAGAGCAAGCAGCGCGCCGACAAGCGCCTGGCGCTTATCGTGCCGTTGACCATCGCGTTGATTGCCATGATTCTGTTCACCATGTTCAAGTCGTTCAAGTGGGCGGGGCTGATCCTGGTCAACGTGGCGCTGGCGCCCGTGGGCGGGTCGCTGGCGCTGTTGGTCACTCATACAAATATCAGCGTATCGTCCAGCGTCGGGTTCCTCGCGTTGTTCGGCGTCTCGGTGCAGACCGGCGTCATCATGCTGGAGTACATCAATCAATTGCGCGCCGGCGGCTACACGGTTGAGGGCGCGGCCATCGAAGGCGCGGTCTTGCGGCTTCGCCCGATCATGATGACCATGCTGGTGGCCACACTGGGACTGTTCCCAGCTGCATTGTCACACGGTATCGGCTCGGACTCGCAGCGGCCCTTTGCCATCGTCATCGTGGGCGGACTTATGGTCGATCTGGTGATGAGCATCTTCCTGCTGCCTACGCTGTATGTGTGGATTGCGCGCGACACCGACAAACTGCCTGCGCGGGAGGTATCCTTTGAAGTCTAAGTTGAAACTCATATTCACGCGAAGCCTGGTTTCCGGTGCTGTGTGCGTCGCAGTGCTTGGCGGCGCGGCGAACGCGCAGCAGGCTCTCACCTGGGAGCAGGCAAAGGCGAAGTTCGAGGCGGCCAATCCGGCGTTGAAAGCGGATGAGATCAATGTGGAAGAAATGAAGGCCGAGGAGATCACGGCCTATCTCCGTCCCAATCCGCAGTTCACCATGCTGGCGGATGGAACGCAGATCGCGCCGCGCAATGGAGTATGGACACCAACCAAGGGCACGTACGAAGAGCCTCAGTTCAGTTATCTGCACGAGCGCGAACACAAGCGGGAACTGCGCTTGGAGAGCGCCAAAGATGGGACGCGAATCACAGCGTCGCAGCATGAAGACCTCGAACGCAATCTCGTCTTCAACCTGCGTTCCATGTTCGTGCAGGTGCTCGAGGCGAAGGCCGTGCTCGAACTGGCCAAAGCGGATCTCGAATATTACGACAAGATCATCGATATCAGCCGCAGCCGTTTCAAGGCGGGGGACATTGCTCAAATAGACCTGGACCGCATCGAATTGCTGCGTGTGCAATATGAGTCGGAGATCGAGACGGCAACCGTGAATCTTCGCACCGCGAAGTTTGAACTGATGCAACTGATCGATGAGCGCGCGCCGGTCGATAAGTTCGACGTTGCGGGAAAGTTCGATTGGAGCGATACATTGCGGCCGCTGGACGATTACCACCGGATAGCTCTCGATAACAGGCCGGATTTGCGGGCAGCGATGGAGACGATCGAGCAATCGCAGACCAATCACAAACTTGCCGTTGCCAATGGCTCGACCGATCCGACATTCAGCGCGTGGTACACGTACAACTCCTCGAACAACAACCCGGAAGGCATCAACACCCTCGGCGTGAGCGTGAGCGTTCCGTTGCGCATCTTCGATCGCAACCAGGGAGAGAAGAAGCGCACCTTGCTGGACATCGATCGCAGCAAAAGCGCGGCGGACGCGGCCAAGGCGCAAGTGTTCGACGACGTGGACTCGACCTACGAACAGTTGCGCGGCAACATCGAACTGCTCAAGCCGTACAAGGAGAAGTATCGCGACCAGGCCACGCGGGTGCGCGACACGGTAACATTCTCATACCAGCACGGAGGAGCATCGCTGATGGATTTTCTCAATGCGCAAAGCGACTATCGGGTAGTCCAACTGGCCTACGTTCAGTTGGTCGGCTCTTATCTTACGTTTGCCGGACAATTGAATCTGGTTGTAGGGCATGAAGAGATTCAATGAGATAGTTTGCAGGCGCAAACATGGGCAGCTTTCGCGGATGCACCGAGGGGTTTTTCGAGGGGTCGAAGCATGAAAAGAAACGACGTTCGCGTCTACATCGAAGAAATCGGCATTCTGCCTTCCGTTCGCGTGAATATACAGGAACAGGCGCGATTTGCGGCGGAGACGGTATACGCGGCGGGGATTCCGCTGGCGGAAATCACATTGACCACCCCCGGCGCGCTGGCGGTGATCGACGATCTTGCAAGGCGCTTCCCCGCCATGGCCGTGGGGGCCGGCACGGTTCTGGACGAAGAGTCGGCGCGCAAAAGCGTCGATGCCGGAGCCAGTTTTCTGACCAGTCCTGGATTCGTCCCAGAGGTGGTGGCGTACGCGAGGAAAGTTGATGTCTGCGTGTTTCCCGGCGTTTTAACGCCCAGCGAGATTATCGCGGCTTGGAAGGCCGGCTCCGATTTTGTCAAGATATTTCCCACCGGTCATGTGGGTGGCGTTCAGTATGTTCGCGCTCTCAGGGTGCCGCTGCCGCAGATTCCGTTGATAGCGACAGGCGGTGTGAATCAGGCGACGGCATCCGAGTTCATTCTCGCTGGAGCGACGGCCATCGGCTTGGGCGGAGAACTGCTTCCCAAGGAAGCTTTGAGTTTCCACCAGACAGATCGAATCCATGAGTTGGCGGGCAGGTACCTTGCCATGGTGCGGGATGCGCGGGCTTTGCGACAGACCTATTTTTGAGGCAGCCCAATTCTACAATTCCATGGCTGGCTGCGAATCTCGACGCGACGTTCTGTTACTGGGGCGTCGCTTCCAATTTTCGTCGAGTCCGAAATTCCCGTATGCTGTGAGACGCATATGATGTCGGCTTGAAAGAAAAGTCTTTTGAGAACGCTCATTACTTCTGGCACCCTGCAACAAGTCGGGCATCTTATCCTCTTGGTCAAAATTCGGTAGATTTTCGAGGAAGCAACATATCTCCACCGACTCTTTATGTATCCATCATGCTTTATTTGTACGATACTTATAACTTGACTGAACAAGCGTCTCTGCAATAATTTAACTCATTCCTATCGCTCCCCTCATGCCTCCTTCACGCGTTCCTCTCGATACTCGACTATGGGAGGGATCAAGCACATGATTAAAAATCGATTCACGGCATGGGTTCTTTCACTCGCCTTCGCGGGTGTCGGAAGCGCACAAGGAGCGGCCTCTTCCGCGGAGACTGGCGACCATTCCACGGAGGCGCAGATGAAGCAGATGGCGCGAAATGCGCGGTCTCCAGAGCAATACCGGTCTCTGGCCGGCTATTATGGGGAACGGCAGAGGAGTTTTCTGGACAAGGCGGCGGCTGAAAAAGCGGAGTGGGAGCGCAGAAGCGAAAACGTCTCCGGTATCCTCGCTAAGTATCCCCGGCCGGTAGACTCGGCGCGAAATCTTTACGAGTACTATATGGCGGAAGCGAACGAGGCGGAAAAGCTGGAAGCCAAGTATAGCGGCATGGCGGCTTCGGATGCCGCAACTGTCGCCATGAAACGCTGACAGAAACCAAGCGTTGCCGACCAATCTTCGAGAATGGAAACAGGGAGGATACCGCTAACGGGTCCTCCCTTATCTTTTACATACAAGTTACATCTATTCTTTACGGTTTTTTCACGATATCCAAGATAGGATTCTACCAGTGCGCTGAGAAGGCGCCTGGCGGAAGACCGGTCGAATGTCAAAGTCAATTATCCCAAGGCGGATTGAACTGCTGCGGATCGTACGCGCAGCGGCGCTGTATCATGCTGGCTTCGTTGCGATCGCAATAGTTACCAGCGTGGGGTTCTTGCTTCAGTTCAACCTGATGACCATCAGCTTTCTCTATTTGCTGATCGTAATATGGGTCGCATTCAATTACGGTTTTTGGCAGGCGTCATTTATGTCGCTTCTGTCGGTTGTCTGTCTTGATTATTTCTTTCTTCCGCCTTTATTCCATTTTGAAATCGCCGATCCGAAGGACTGGATGGCGCTGGCGGAGTTCGAGCTTACAGCGCTTATCGTTAGCCGGTTGTCCGCGCGGGAATTGCACCATGCGAGAGAGTTGACAATCCATCGCGAGGCCATGGAGAAGTTGTACGAGTTGAGCCGCCATTCGCTATTGATGGACATGAGTCAGGCGCCGGGATCGCAACTTGCGATTTTGATTCGCAGAGTTTTCGAGGTATCCGTCGCGCTTTACGACGCGAACCTGGGACGCGAGGACAGGGCAGGCGAATGGAAGGATTACGAGGAAGGCATAGCGAAGGAATGCTTTCTAAACGGAGCCGCGCAGGACGACCCGGAGACACATACGTCGCGGCGGTTGCTGCAAGCCGGATTGGGCCCGGTGGGCGCGCTGTCAATACGCGGATCGCTCGCTTCTTCGGTCGTCGATGCCCTGGCCTCGCTTGCCGCGATCGCCATCGATCGGCACCAATCGTTCGAGAAGGAGGAGCGAGCCGAGAATGCAAGCAAGAGAGAGCAATTGCGAGCATCGGTGATGGATGCGCTGGCGCATGAACTGAAGACGCCGCTCGCGGCGGTGCAGACGGCAAGTTCGGGATTGCTTGAGCTGGGAGGGTTGACGGAACCGCAACGCGATCTGATTGCGCTTATCGATGCCGAAGCGGTTCGCTTGAACGAACTTTGCACGCGATTGCTGCGGACCGCGAAACTCGAGGCGAAGCGAGTCGGCATGGATACGGACGACGTGAATGTGCTGGAGTTGGTTTCCGAAGTGCTGGCGAACCGGCCGACGCCGGCGGAAATGGGCAGAATCCAGGTGGCCGTGGAGGATCCGACGCTGACTGTGCGCGTGGACCGAGGGCTGCTCGCGACGATACTGGCTCAATATATCGACAACGCCTGGAAGTATTCCAAGCCGGACACGCCGATCGCGGTCGCGGCGCGGAAGAGTCATACCGAGGTGCTCTTCTCCGTGCATAACTTCGGCTCGACGATTCGGATCGAAGATCGGGAGCGGATATTCGATCGCTTCTATCGCTCCCCGGACCGTAAGGATGACGTTCCCGGAACCGGGATAGGGCTTTCCGTGGCGAGGAAGGCGGCGGAAGCTCATCATGGACACGTGTGGGTGATCAGCGACGACCAGGAAGGAACGACATTCTTTCTTTCCCTTCCGATAGGCGCAAGGAGGATGCAATGAACGCGGAGCAAACGAATGCGGGACAGGGGACCATACTCGTCGTGGACGACGACAGTTCCACGCGGAGGGCATTGCGCGTGACGCTGACTGGAATGGGCTTCACGGTCGTTGAAGCGGCGCGCGGCGAAGAGGCCTTGTCCCTGATCCGCGTTTCCTGGTTCGACGCGGTGTTGATGGACGTGGATATGCCGGGAATGGGCGGAGTGGAGACGTGCCGCAGCATCCGACATGCGATCGCTCGATTGCCTATCTTGATGCTGACAGTCATGGACAGCGAGGATGACAAGGTTCTTGCGCTGGATGCCGGCGCCGACGATTACATCACCAAGCCGTTTCAACTGCGGGAACTTACCGCGAGATTGCGCTCGGCGGTGCGCAGAAGAAACGCGCAGGACACCAATCGCGACGCGCCGATCCGCCATGGCCAGCTTGAGTTGGACCCGGTGAAGTACTGGGTGCAGAAACGCGGACGCCCGATTCATCTGACCCCCAAGGAGTTCGAGGTTCTGCATTACCTGATGATGCACGCCGGAGAGCCCATTCCGCACGCCCGATTGCTTAAATCCGTTTGGGGGCCGGAGTATGGCAACGAGCTCGAATACCTTCGCACGTTCGTCCGCCAGTTGCGCAAGAAAATCGAAGACGATCCGAGCAATCCGAAATATCTGCTGACCGACGCTTACGTTGGCTACAGATTCAGCGAGCAGTTGCCGGAGACTTAGGACGCCTACGTTGAGCCTCGTTGCTCGCGGCGGGCTTATCTTGCCTCAAGAAGAAGCCATGGAAGCTCGATTTGAGGGAACCCAGCCTATCCATCATAGCTCTTGTCCAAGACAGCATTTTCGTGAATCGATCCGCTGATTTCACCGGACTTGAGATGCGCTCATGGAGTTGGCGACAATTGTCGCTCCTAACTCATCAGACCCGCTTCAAGGGTTTATTCTTGCGATCGCCCATGCCTTCGCCCATGCCGAAGATATCGTTTGGTTCCAGCCATGCCGGGATAGGGTAAACTGGAGCGATGAGAAGAAGATTCGCCCCGCTTGCGGTGTTTGCGGCCAGCCTCACGCTGATCGCCGTGCGCTTTGTGGCTTTGGGCCAATCCATGCCCAAAGCTTCGCGCCTGGCTTCACCATTGATGCCTTTGTTGAGCCGCTTCACGGCCGCCGATGTGCCCGCCCTGGGGCCAGCCGAGGTTGAGGTCGCTCCCCCGAAGTGGGACCAATCCGCTCCGCCCAGCTTGCCCGGCAACGGCAAGGCCCAGCACCCGATGCTTTACATCGGCGAAGGATATAACAAGATATTCCTTGTCGATAGTGGAAAGATCGTTTGGACCTATTCCACGGGGTCCGGTTGGGAATACGATGACGTGTGGATGCTCTCCAACGGCAATATTCTCTTCACCCGGATGCAGTACATCGCGGAGGTGACTCCCGAGAAGCAGGTAGTGTGGCGTTACGAGGCTCCGGCGGGCACCGAGATCCACACATGCCAGCCGATCGGTCTGGACAAGGTTCTTTTCGTGCTGAACGGACTGCCGCCAAAGCTGATGGTCGTGAATATCCGGAGCAACAAAGTCGAGGTTGAACACGCGCTGCCGGCTCCGAGTCTTACGGACCCGAAGACTGTTCACGCGCAGTTCCGCCGGGTGCGTTACACCGCGCAGGGAACCTACCTGGTTCCGTTCCTGGAGATGAACAAGGTTGTCGAATACGACAAGAACTTCAATGAGGTCTGGAAGTACGAGATCAAGAGCCCTTGGGCTGCCATTCGCTTGAAGAATGGCAACACCTTGATCACGGACGAAAACGATGTCCTCACTCGCGAAGTCAACTCCAAGGGGGAGACGGCTTGGGAACTCCGACCGGGAGACTTGCCGGCGGCATACAGATTTATCAATACACAGAGTGCGACGCGACTGGCCAACGGCAACACGATCGTATGTTCGCGCGGCGGGGATGGGAACGGTCCCCAGCTCGTCGAGGTGACTCAGGAAAAGAAGGTTGTCTGGGTTTTGCGGGACTGGGCGAACTTCGGTCCCGCCACCGCCGTTCAGATTCTGGACGAGCCTGGGATTCCGGAAGAACCGGGAGAGTCGCAACACTGATTCACGGCTCAGAGATTTTCCCTTCCCATGCGGCAATTGCCAGGTTTATGGGTCAAGGGGAAATGCTGTCATGCGGTCCGAGCACTGGATTGCCAGGAATCTTGGGGCCGTGGTAGGCTTTGCGTGATTGTCAGGAGGACTCTCTGAAATGCAACTGGCGTCTGCAAAGACTGCTCGGAAGAAACTTGCGTTCGCTGTTACGACCTTGGCGGCAATTCAGTGCCTGGCAGCGCAAACTTCCGCTCCGTCCACTCCTCCATCCGCGACGAGCGACCCTCATTCGGTGCCGGTGACGAATCCGATCACAAACGGCCCTCTGCCCGGCCATGGCCTCAGTCAACATCCGTTTCTATACTGCGGAGAGTACGACTACATTCATCCAGATCAAACCATGTATCTTGTGCGTAACGGTAAAGTGGAGTGGACGTACTCGATTCCAAAGGACATGACGGTTTACGGCAAGTCCGAGATGGCCGAACTGGGAGACTGTACCAGGTTCTCGAACGGTAACATCCTGTTCAGTTATCGTTGGGGTGCAAGTATCGTGACCCCTGAAAAAAAGATCGTTTGGGACTACCGCGCCGCTCCCAACACTGAAATCCATTCCGCGCAGCCGGCAGGCAAGAACCGGGTTCTGCTAGTTCAAAACGGCGCTCCCACCAAGCTCTTTCTCATTGACACGGTTACCGCAACTGTCGAGAAAGAGATCCCGCTGCCAACGCCCAACCCAAAGAGCGTTCATGGGCAAGTTCGTCGCGCTCATCTGACCAAAGCCGGTACGTTCCTGGTTGGATTGATGCAGGAGAATCGGGTGGCGGAATTCAATGCGGACGGCAAGGAAATCTGGTCGTTTACCACTCCCGACCCGCGGAACCCTGCATATCCCATTAGCGCGTGGGACGCCATACGCCTCAACAATGGCAACACCTTGATTAGCGGCGACGAGCACGGCTACGTGATTGAAGTCGATCCCAAAGGCCAAATCGTCTGGGAGCTCGGCAAGAATGAACTGCCCGGCTATCCCCTCGATGTGGTTCAGGAAATTGGGCGATTGGACAATGGAAACACCGTGATCGCGAACTGGGTGGCGGGGAATGTGAAATCCGACAACTGGCCATCGACTGTTCAGATCGTTGAAGTGACTCCAGCCAAGAAAGTTGTTTGGGCTCTCAGGCAGTGGAACAATCCAGATCTCGGACCGGCCTCCTCGATCCAACTGCTGGATCAAGCCGGGCTTCCTGAGAACGGCGACCTGCAGCGATGAGCGTCGAATGTATGCGTACGACCAACCGCTCGATTGACGCGACGCGGTGTGCGAATCCAAAGATTGGCGGGAATGGCCGGCGCCCCACAGGCGGCATGAATCATGATGCGAGTCGGTTGCGTCGCAAGTTCACCGGCGCATGACCGCTGCTGCTGGACGAAACCGGTTCGTTTCGGAAATGGATCATTCGTACGCCAGCGCATCTATCGGGTCTCTACGCGCCGCCATCCAAGCCGGATACAACGCGCCCAACAAGGAGCCCACAAAGGCGATCGCCGACCCGTTCCCCACCCACTCCGCATTCATATCCAAGTAGAGCGTGGGGAACTTCTGCGCCAGCAAGGCTTTGACGGCAAAGGAAAGCGCCACTCCCACGGCCACGCCCGCCGCCGCCAGCAGCGCCGTCTCGCGCAGCACCACGCTCACTATCGTCAGCCGCGACGCGCCCATCGACTTGAGTATCCCGATCTCCCGCGTCCGCTCCAGCACCGCCGTGTACATCGACTGGAAGATGACCATGAATCCAATGACGACCGCTATCCCGATCACCACCCGCATCGCCGTATTCAGCGCCGGTATACGGTCCGGAGTCATCAGCGAGTACCACTCGTCCATGGTCATCACCTGGTAGTTCTCCAGCCCGGGCACGGCATGAATCTCGTCGCTGATCGCCGCCGCGTTCTCAGACCGGTCGGCCTTGATATAGAAGGCCGAAGCCTTGTCTTCGCTGCCGATCAGTTTGCCCATCGCGGCGATCGAGATCAGCTTGCGCCCGCCCTTGCCGTGCTCGAAGACGCCTGCGATCCGGAACGGGCGCTTTTCGATGAGGATCGTCTCCCCCACATGGTGACCTTTGCCGGAATTGGCAAAGACATCGTCCACGATCGCATCGTCCGCCCCCTGCATCGGCCCACCCGACAAGAAGACGAATGGACTCAGCCGGCTGTAAGTCGGGTAGTCTATCCCCCAAAGCACCTCCAAACCGTCGCTCATCGACAGTTTGGTATTCACCGGCGAGGCCACCGCCACGTGCGGCAGCGCCCGCAATACGCTCTCCAGTTTCAGCGGGATTACCGCCCCATTGATCCCGTTGAAGACCATGGCGTTGCTGGGCCGGACAATCAGATCGGCGCCGATGCCGTTGTTCATGCGTTTCTGGCCGGTCAGTTGACCCGTCATAATGGCGATGATGGTCAGCATCATTATCACTTCTATGGCGACTGCCAGCACACTGATGATCGAACGCAGCGGCCGGTGCAGCAGATTGGCAACAATGAGCTTGTTCATCTTCGAGCGAAACTCCCAGGCTTCAGGGTAACAGCCGGGAGGGAGAGTCTGCCGAAAGCTGGCGGAGAATCCCTCCCAAAACGGATTTTCACCGTTAAAACGTCAAAGAGAGCGCAAGAAGCCGTTTGAAAGATCGCCCGCAACCGCCGGTCAAATGCGCCCAGGCTGATGAAAAGAAAGGAAAAAACCGATAAACCCTTTGACGGGAGGCCAAACCGGGTTTATTGTGAAGGTGAATTCGCTTTTGGGTTTCATCCCTGTTTTGTGGGCGACGATGGGAAACTTTGGAGAAGACCTGCGCATGGAGCGGCTGTCGCGCGGCATTGCGCTGGAGCAAATCACCGCGGTTACCAAAATCAGCCGGCGCCACTTGGAGGCGCTGGAGCAGGAGAAGTTCCGCCTGCTTCCCGGAGGCATCCTCAGCAAGGGCATCGTGCGCGGTTATGCAGGAGCCGTGGGCCTGGACCAGCAGGATTGGACGGAGCGCTTTCTCAAGGCTTCCGGCCAGACCGTCGACGACGACCGCAACTGGATCGACTTTGCCTCCAATGTCGGCAAAGCCCGCATCCAGCGCCGCGACGCGCTTGAGTTTCGTATGCGCTGGATCGGCGCCATTCTGCTTCTTCTGCTGGTGTCCGCCGCGGCCTGGCTCACCGTCCGCTATTACGGCGTCCGCGCAGGGTGGTGGCACACAGTGCTGCCCGCGATCGGGGCCGCAGCGGCCCGCGCAGCCTACCTCCCATTTGATACCCGACCGCCTCACTCCTCGGCATTCGCTTCGCCGGACCACGCATACTTGGCGGAAGTGTCGGTCTTCGCCGCCGATGAAGGTCCAGCGGTTATCGCCGCCTCGGCTATAACTCTTCATGGTTGGATTCCGAATAGCCTGCCGGGAACGCGCTGGAGTTACAACCGCTCGAATATCTCTCGAAACTCCCAGGTTCCCGACTTACCCGCAACCCATTCGGCGGCGCGGACGGCGCCTTCGGCCAGGCAGCGGCGGTCCGTGACTTCGTGACGCAACTCGATCGTATCGTATGCGCCGACCGCGGTGACGATGTGCTCGCCCTTGGCGTCGCCGATGCGGTGAGAGGAGATATCGACCCCTGCGTGGGGCAGCCTTTCCCGAACGATCTCTCTCAAGGTGATGGCGGTGCCGGAGGGAGCGTCGAGCTTGGAGGTGTGGTGGGTCTCGTCGATGTGGAAGCCGTATCCATCCAGCTTGGCTAACTCGGCCGCAAGGCGGAAGAGCTTTTGCACGCCGATGGAGAAGTTGGTGCCGTAAAGCAGCGCGCCGCGCCCCCGTTGGGCCAGTAACTTCATCTCGTCCAAATGCTCGTACCAGCCGGTGGTGCCGACCACGATGCGCCCGCCGAGGGCAAGCACGGCGCGCATATTTTCGAGCGCCGCTTGGGGCGCGGTGAAGTCGATGGCCGCGTCGATACCCGCGAGATTGGCGGCGGTGAGCGCGGATGCGTGCCGATTCTCGTCGATGTCGAGAGCGCGCACGGAGTGGCCGCGCTCGGCGGCTATTTCGGCGACCAGACTGCCGGTTTTTCCCTTGCCCAATACTAGAAACCGCATGATTGACCTCGCATCTGCTATTAGCTTTTAGCTTCTAGCTCTTTGTTTCAGGATCGGGTGAAAGAGTCGCCTGCCAATCCGTCGATGAAGCTGGAAGCTAACGGCTAGAAGCTGTTTTCCGCGTTTCCACGTCGAATATAACCGGATCGGGGTTCTTGAAGAAGGCGGCGTGCAGCGAACGGACGGCTTCGTCTGCGTCGCTTTCATCGATCATGAAGCTCATATTGATCTCGCTGGCGCCTTGCGAGATCATTCTCACGTTGATGTGGCGGATAGCGGTGAAGACCTGCGCGGCCATGCCGTTCTGGCCGCGAATATCCTCGCCGACCAGGCAGATCAGCGCCTTCTGCCCCTCGCATTTCACGTCGGCCAACTTGCTCAGGTCGGCGGCGATGGCGGGCAACTTGTCGTTCGAGTCCAGGGTGAGCGAGACCGAAACCTCGCTGGTCGAGACCATATCGACGGCGCACTTGTGCTTGTCGAAAACCGTGAAGATGTCCTTCATGTAACCGTGCGTCATCAGCATCCGGCTGGCCACCACGTCGATGATGCTCAGCTTCTTTTTGACGGAGATGGATTTGAAGGGGCTTTTGCAGTGCGGCGCCAGCGAGACGATGCGAGTGCCCTCGCAAGCGGCATTGCGGCTGTTGAGCACTAGAACCGGAATGTTCTTTTTGACCGCCGGCAGGATGGTGGCCGGATGCAGGACTTTCGCGCCGAAGTAGGCCAGTTCAGCGGCCTCCTCGAAGCTGACGACCTTGACGCGCAGGGCATCGGGGCAGACGCGGGGATCGGCGGTCATGATGCCGTCCACGTCGGTCCAAATCTCGATGGTTTCGGCCGAGATCGCGCCACCGACCAGAGCGCCTGTAAAGTCCGAGCCGCCGCGGCCCAGGGTGGTGGTGACGCCGGCCTCGTTGCAGGCGATGAAGCCGCCCATGACCGGAACCTTGCCCTGCGCGGTGAGCGGGAGCAGCTTGATCTGGGCGCGCTCTTCGATCAGTGAATCCAGAGGCGCGGCCTTCTGGAACTGCGAATCGGTGATGATGACCTCTCGGGCATCCACGTGGGCGGCGTCGATGCCGCGCTCACGGAAGGCCGCTGCAACGATGCGGCTGGAGAGGCGCTCGCCGTAACTGACGATCAGATCGGAGATGCGCGGGGTGAGTTCGAGGATCGCCGCCAGCCCGCGCAGAACCTCATCGAGCGAATCGAACTTCCGGTCGATGAACTCGATCAGCTCGGCAACGTCTGCGGTTTTCTTGACTAACTCAGTTGCGGTTTGGCGATGCCTCTCGCGCAATTGGGCGCCGATGGCGAGACTGCCGGCGCGGTCGCCCTGCGCGGCCAGGGAGGCGGCGCGCAGCAGTTGGTCCGTAACCTTGGACATGGCACTGACTACGACCACGGGGTTCTTGCCGAGCGCCACCCGCCCGGCTACGATGGCCGCCGTGCGGCCGATGGCGGCAGGGTCTTCAACCGACGTGCCGCCGAACTTCATCACTACAAGACTCATGCAAATCTTCCTAACACCTCAGAATTAAACTTTCACCAGAACTTAAGTTCAACGCCCCGCAACAACCTACAGACCGTTAGAAAAGGTCTCTAGTATCTAAGAGTTCCACGGATCGTCGGCTCTGAATAGTGGACTGACCGCCCCTCACATATCCGCAAGCAAGAAACCTATTGAGTATGTAGAAGCGCAAGTACAGCTCCGGTCTTCTTGTCGATCTGCACAATAAGTTCGCCTCCCGTTTCGCCTCCCGTTAAGCGAGGGGTTCCTATAACTGTCCAAACGCCTTTCTTTAGCCCAGCCCTGAGAGGCAGTTCGTTTTGGACCTGCTTCTTGCCCCAAACCGGAATCGCTATTGCCTCGGCAATGGCTTTTGCCGTATCTTCATCCGGTACGACACCAATTAGCGGAAAAACTGTTTTCTGGCTTTCGGCTAGGCGACGATCATATTCGATCATGTCGCTGTCGCTGGGACGATATTGGGCAGCACCAATGCTCAAGAGAAGGATGCCAACAAGACAAGCAACCGTCAAATTTCTGCACATACGCTCTCCAATCCTCATTGATGGGGACCGCGTCGGACAACAATTGGTGGAGTTGGATCAAGAATAGATTTCCGAGTACGACCGTCGAGCAAGTAAATGTTCCTGGTCGCCCCGGACTCCATGTAGCTTGGTAGGCGTTCACGCACAGCAATAGCGTTGTCATTCCCGGAAAACAAATCTGGATTTGAACCCCCTCCAGATGGATGAGTATGATACATTCCTGCATTCACGGTCCCATTTGGAATTCTGGTCAGTTCAGGCATACCGCCATCAAAGTTTGACTCGTGGTTAGACAGCATCGTGGTTGGTAAGGTGTACCCGTACCTTCGATTTGGGAGCTTAACAATCCTTCCAGCGTATTCCCACCCAGACTTCTCCGATTGTTCAATGATGGCATCCAAAGCAGCAATTGCAGCGCCTGTTACTGTTCGGTATGTTGATTTAGACATGGGAACATTCTGCATCATACCCTCCTCAAAATCACTGAACTCGCGTCAGAATCATATGTCCTAACACTGTGTCACACCCAGAAGAAACAATCCTAAACCAAGTATGAGCAAGAAAATCGTAGCTTCCCAAATTGCACCGAATTCATCAATGCGCGCGGTTGTGGAAGGATCGCTTGGATCATAGAGCACCTGGACTTTTTCACCCGTCTTGTAGCTGGAGAACATACCGCCTTTATTAAAGGTAATTTTCTTTCCTGACTTCGTCGTAAATTCTATGTTTGGGTGTGATCCACCCGCAAACAAACTAACGACTACTCCCGGTACGCGCTCAGCCTTGCGTACAAATGCGCGCGTCGAAAGCGTCACCGGAATTGCCGCGGCAAGCAACCCCAAGCCGATCAGGATAAAGAGCCATTTGCGAACAAGATTCATCTTCGGTCCTCCTTGATATCCAGTGATAACTAATGGCAACTCCTACATCTCCTTTGCCGGAATTCAACTCATGTCCTAATCAGAACCATTTGCGAACCGGATTCATCTACGATACTCCTGAACGGATAAATAAGACCCTGGGCTTGAGTTCCTGATGGAATGTCTTATCGCAATTTGCATTCCCTCGGCGGCTAAAGCCGCAGTCCATTTTGGCATTTCATTGGCACGGCTAAAGCCGTGCCCTTTCAAAACCATCCTAGTCGGCAAATTCCTAGTCAACATCGGTTGCCGGCCTCCAATTCCCTGCCGCAAGCTAGTAGCTGGAAGCTCCTACAGCTTCCCCAAACTGGCCAATAACTCCGCGTTGAGAATGGTGGCGCCGGCGGCTCCGCGAATGGTGTTATGCGAAAGCACGGTGAATTTCCAGTCCAGTACGCCGCAGGGGCGCAGGCGGCCCACGGTGGCGGCCATGCCGTTGCCGCGGTTGCGGTCCAGGCGGGGCTGCGGGCGGTCCGGCTGCGGCGCCCACTCGACCGGCTGATCGGGGGCGCTGGGCAGATTTTTCCCCGCCAGCGGACGAAACTCGGCCCAGGCAGCAAGAATCTCTTCGCGGCTGGCCGACTTGCCCAACTTGATGGAGACGCTGACCGTGTGGCCGTCAACCACCGAAACGCGATTGCAACTGGCGCTCATGCGCGCCGCGAGCGGCTTGACCGTATGCCCGTCCAGTTTGCCCAGCAGCTTGAGCATCTCTTCTTCCATCTTCTCTTCTTCGTTGGCGATGTAAGGCACCACGTTGTCGAGAATGTCCATGGAGGCGACGCCCGGGTAGCCCGCGCCGCTGACCGCCTGCATGGAGGTGGCGAATATCTGCTCGATTCCAAAGCGGTCGGCGATCGGCTTGAGCGCCAGGACCGGACCCATCACCGTGCAGTTGGAGTTGGTGACGATGAAGCCGCCAGACTCCTTGCGCCAGGATTGCTCTTCGATCAGGTGCAGGTGATCGGCATTCACTTCCGGCAGCACCAGGGGCACGTTGGGGGCCATGCGGAAGGCGCTCGAATTGGAGACCACCGCACAGCCGGCCTCGGCAAAGCGCGGTTCCAGCTCGCGGGCGAAGGCGGCATCCACCGAGGCAAAGACAATCTTCGGCGCGCCTTCCGGTTCGGCCGGGGAGACGGTCATGTTGGCGATGCGCTCGGGCAGCGGAGTGTCCAGACGCCACTTGGCGACCTCGCCGTAAGGCTTGCCGCTGGAGCGGTCGCTGGCGGCGAGCCATGCGATCTCGAACCACGGATGATTCTCAAGGAGTTGAATATAGCGTTGGCCGACCATACCGGTCGCGCCGAGGATACCGACAGGATATTTGCTTGTCATGGCCATCAATCTTTCAGTCTACAGGGGGATGCTTGGATTCAGCCACTCGCGGCCGGGCAAAAAAACGCAGCTGACGGTGCTGTTTCCGGCAGACTTCTGGCGGGGATGAAAGCGGCTTTACGCCAGCAGCCGCTTCGCCACATGAACGTACAACTCGACGGCTTCGAGCAGTTCCCTCTTGGCCAGCTTCTCGAAGTGCGTGTGGGCGACGTGGATGGAGCCGGGGCCGATCAGCAGCGGCTCGCCCCAATTGTTCAACTGAGGAATATCGGTGGAGAACTTGGCGACCATGGTGGGCAGGCCCTCGACGGCGCGGAGACGGATGAAGGGAGTATCGAGGGTGAACTCGACCTCGGCAAGATCGCCCGCTACTTCGACCAACTGGGCGCGCACTTGGGCGGAGTCGGTCACGGTGCGCACCAACACCTGGGCCTCGGCCTTGTCGGCGATGACATTGGGGGCGTGGCCTCCGTGAATTTGGCCGATATTGAGGGTGCTTGGACCGATGCCCTGCAACTCCGGCAGGGGCATGGCGAGCGCCTTGCCGAGCACCTCGACCAGCTTGTGAACGGCGCTGTCCCCCAACTCGGGATAAGCCGAGTGGGCCATCTTGCCGGTACACTTGAAGACCGCGCGCAGGGCGCCCTTGGAGGCCAGGGCGAGGCGATTGTCGGTGGGTTCGCCGTTGATGAGGAAGCGGCTGCCTTTGGAAACCTCGTTGGCGGCCTTGGCTCCGGCCGAGTCGCGCTCTTCGCCCGCAACGAACAACAATCCAACCCGAAACCCCGCCGCGCGCAAGGCTTCGGCGGCAGCCACCTGAGCGGCGAGAATGCCCTTGGCATCGCAGACGCCGCGGCCGTAAAGAAACTCGGCATCTTCGCTGAAGGGAATATAGGGGGGCACGGTATCGATATGCGTGGAAAAGACCAGATCGGGCGATTGGCCTTCCGCGCCGGCGTAGACGTTCCATCGTGGCCCGCCGCCGGGGTTCTCATCAGGCTGCGGAACCGGCGTTTTTTCGACGGCCCAGCCGCGCCGGGCGAGGAAATCGGCCAGAAAATCGCCCGCCGCGCCCTCGTGGTAGGTGGTCGATTCGATCTCGCACAATTGGCGGGTGAAGAGGATGGGGTCGAGAGGAGCGACGGAATCAAGTTGCGCTCGATCAGGCATGATATAGCCAGAATACCTTAATATCTCTCCGGCCCGGTCTTGCGGTCTGGTTAATCCCGCGCTTCTTGGTTTGCAGATCATCATTAAAAGAATCTCTCCGCAACGTTTCCGTGGCGTATAATGAGGAGTCCTCCACAAAACACCATCTTTCTTCCGATAATATCCGCGCGGCGAGAGACTGGATGTCGCGTAATGGACAGAAGGAGAAGTCTCGTGAAAAACCGGTTGTTCTCTTGCCGCCCGGCATCCCCCTGCGTCTTGTCCGTGCTTTCGAAAGTTTTTTTTGGAAAGCGGGGAATTGCTTCCCTCGCCTTTTCATCTCTCATCCCGCTGGCGTTGGCACTCATCTCCGCCGCTGCGCAGGCGCAGTCCTGTACAGGCTATACAACCAAGCCCCTGGTCTCTGTTCCAAGTGGAAGCTACACCGTGGCGCAGATGGTTACATTGTCCGATCCCCAGCCGGGAGCCGTCATCTATTACACCACAAATGGAGAAGCTGCATCGTCGAATCAGACTACGCCTAGCCCGAACGCGACATTGTATACCGCCCCATTTGAAGTCTCGACCACAACCCAGCTCAGCGTAATTGCCCTCGCTCCCGGCTACTGCATCAATTACTTCCCAGCGGGCAGCAACATTGTTTTCCTATCTCCGGCGCAGGACTTTTCGATCAGCGTCTCACCCTCAACCCTCAGTGTCGATGTGGGGAAAACAGCCACAGCAACTATCACCGTAACACCGACCAACGGCTTCGACTCTCAAATTGGCTTTTCTTGTTCAGGGGCGAGCCAAGTCATCTGCGGCTTCACTCCGCTGCTTGTGACGCCTTCCGGTACTTCAACCAACGTACAGCTTTCGGTGGTGGGTGCGCCGGTGGCAGCTCTGCATAAGAACTCCCAGCCATTGCTCCCGGCAACGGCGCTGGCAGGAATCCTGTGCATCTTCGGTCTGAGAAGGTGGCGCAGGCTGCGGCTGATGATGGTCACAATGGTTGCCTTGGCGAGCCTCGGTCTGCTGTCCTCCTGCGGAGGATCAGGTTCAACGCCGGTTTCCCCAGGTACGATAACCGTGACGGCGACGATGACCGATGTGACGGTATCAACGTTGCAGCACACTGCCACACTCTCAGTCAACTAATCTGCGCCAACCGCAAAGCCGCCTTATCAAGGCCTCTCCGCGAGAGGGGGCCTGCTTCTTGGCATTTTCGGAAACCGCGCGAACCTTATTAAAGTACCTTTGGCCTTCGCTCCCGGCCCCCCATGGACGAAGGCCAAGACGTGTGGACCCCGGCTTGGTGGCAGCGCCCGCTTGAAATCATGGCTGCTACCTAAATCAATCCTTTCCGAAAATGCATAGGGATTGGCGCGGCAGCGGAGCTGCGGTGTCTCATTTTGGGACACTTCGCGGTTCCGCCTCGGATAATTAAGAAAACTTCAAGCGTTGCGCGTAGAATAGTGTGTGGAATGACTTCGACTGATGCCTCGCATACCGAATTCAACCTCATGGCGCTCCTCCCCCGCATCAATGAGATCATGGAGTATCTGCCATGACCCCGGTGAGCGAATCCGCCCTCGAAGCTCTGCACGCCACGGCTACTGAAATCTTCACCGGAGCGCTGGAGGAGTGCAGCATCGAGTCGGCCTTCGACCGCCGCATCCGTGTGGAAGGCAATACGCTTCATCGTCTTCTGCCGGACGGCAGCGGACCGGAGACGATCGACCTTTCCAGCTACAAGCGCATCTTCGCGATTGCGATGGGCAAGGCCGCTGGCCCCATGCTGAAAGTTCTGCTGGATCGCGTGAAACGCCGCAATGGACTGCGCGGCATCTGTTGCTCGAACCAGTTGCCCAACTCCCGCGTCTGGGGCATTCAATACTTCGAGGGCGGCCATCCTTCGCCCAATGAGGAGTCGTTCGAAGCGGCCCGCGCCGCGCTGTCCCTGCTTCGGAAGGCCAAGAAGGACACGCTGATCTTTTTCCTCATCTCCGGGGGCGGCTCGGCGATGTTCGACCTGCCGCTGGACCCAAAAATCTCGCTCGAAGACACGGTTGCCTTTCATAACGCGCTGCTGGCTTCCGGCGCTCACATTGCCGAGATCAATACCCTGCGCAAGCATTATTCCGCCGTGAAGGGCGGGCGGCTGGCCATGGCCGCGCCGGAGGCCGCCAAGGTGAGCCTGCTGCTGCCTGACGTTCCACTGCGTTCGCTGGACGCCCTCTCCTCCGGCCCCACATCGCCGGATCACTCCACGGTGGCCGAGGTGCGCGCCCTGCTCGCCAAATACGATCTGGCTCCCAAACTGCCGCCTTCGGTGCGCGACTTCTTCGAGCGCGAAGACCTGCCCGAGTCGCCCGGCAACAAGGGCTGGCGGCCGCCGTTCTTTCCCCGGCTGGGTAAGGCGGAGTCCGTACCCGCGCGCAAGATCACTGCGGCCGCCACCATGAGCGAGGAGGATGCGCCCTTTCGCGATTCGGTCTTCGAGATTCTGCTCTCCAGCCACGATCTGGTGGAAAATGCGCGTTTGCTGGCTCAAAAAGCGGGTTTTTTCGTCGCGGTGGACAACAGTTGCGACGACTGGGACTACGCCGAGGCGGCCCGCTATTTGCTGGAACGCTTCCACGCCTTGCGCGCCGTCCATCCGCGCCTATGCCTGATCTCGGTCGGCGAGGTGACGGTCAAGCTAGACAAAAGACCCGGCGCCGGGGGCCGCAACCAGCAGTTTGTCATGGCCTGCGCGCTGGAATTGGAGCAATATCTGGGCCAGCGGCTCACCGTCTTCAGCGCCGGCTCCGATGGCATCGACGGCAACAGCAGCGCCGCCGGCGCCATCGCCGACCCCACCACCGTGGCCCGCGCCCACGCCTTCGGATTCCACCTGAAAGCATCGTTGGCCGCCTTCAACGCCTGTCCGATGTTCACCGCGCTGGGCGATGCCGTGGTCACCGGACCCACCGGGCACAACCTGCGCGATCTGCGCCTGCTTTTGGCCGACAACACATAGAGGCGAGCTTGCGACGAGAGAGGATTGCAAGAAATCGAGATCGGTCGCTCCAGCCAAAGACTCCGCAAACTCAGCGCCACCTCGAAATGGCTCCTGTTTTTTGGCGGAATCCGTTTAGTTTGCCGTTCTTGTTTTCGCGGCGTCGGACTCTTGAGTAGCGAGGTCTAGTGCTTCCTCGGTCCCCAGGAGCATAAAATGGCACTCACCGGCTACAGCCTTGCAACTCAAAGTACTTCGCCGCAGAATCTCCACTCCATTTGCTTCCGGGACTCGTACGAAGGCTTGCCATAAGAGTAGATTACCGCATCTCCCAATTTTTCCAACTCCAGCTTTTGGAGTCTTGGATAATTTGTCGGAAAATTAGCTTGGATGCCACCGATGCTTTCCGGCCGCAAACTCCAAACAGATAAACCTGCTCGCTACTTGACCACCAGGTTCACCAGCTTGCCGGGAACTACGATGGCCTTGACGACCGTCTTGCCTGCCGTGCGCAACTGGATTTTTTGGCCGGCCAGCGCCGCCTCCTCGATGGCCTTGGCATCGGCATCGGCGGCCACGCGCACCACCTCGACCAGCTTGCCGTTGATCTGCACCGGAATCTCCAACTTGTCTTCTTTGGCCAGTTCCGGATCGCTTTGCGGCCAGGGAGCGCGCAGAATGGCTCCCTCTTCTCCGAGCATCTCCCAGAGTTCCGCCGCCAGGTGTGGAGCGAAGGGGGCCAGCAGCAGCGCCAGCGAACGCAGCAGTTCCAGCAGCGCCGGCGCGGGAACCTCGCCGGCGGCCAGGTGCGCGTCCGCGGCTTGAATCTCGTTGACCAGCTCCATGATCGCTGCTACGCAAGTATTGAAGTGCCAGCGGCCCTCGAAGTCCAGCGTGATCTTGGCAATGGTCTGGTGCAGCTTGCGCAGCAGCTCAAGCGCCATACCGCTGGGCGCGGTTTCCGACGAGCATCCCTCCTGGGCTAAAGCCCCTGTTTCATTGGCGGGATTGCTGTACGGGCTGAAGCCCGTACCCTTCACCGCAGAGAATCTCTCCGAACCATGAACGGCAGTGCGGGCCAGCGGCGCATACTTATCCGTCAGCCTCCAGACGCGGGCCAGAAAGCGGCTCACTCCGGCCACGCCGTCCTCCTGCCAATCGAGATCGCGGTCGGGCGGCGCGGCGAAGAGCGAGTAGACGCGAGTAGCGTCGGCGCCATATTTGGCGATCATCTCGTCGGGCGAGACCACGTTGCCCTTCGACTTGGACATCTTCGCCCCGTCCTTGATGACCATGCCCTGCGTGAACAGCCGCGTCGCCGGCTCGTCGTTGGCCACCAATCCCAGGTCGCGCATCACCTTGGTCCAGAAGCGCGAGTAGATCAGATGCAGAATGGCGTGCTCCACGCCGCCGATATATTGGTCGATGGGGAACCAGTACTTCACGGTTTCGGAATCGAACGGAGCCTTCGCGTTCTTGGCATCCGTATAGCGATAGAAGTACCAGCTCGAATCGACGAAGGTATCCATCGTATCCGTCTCGCGCTTGGCCGCGCCGCCGCACTTGGGGCAGTTCACGTTGACAAACTCCGGGATGCGGCCCAAGGGCGAGCCGCCCTGCTGCGTGATCTCAATCCGCTCCGGCAGCAGCACCGGCAACTGTTCGTCCGGCACCTGCACGAGGCCGCACTTCTCGCAGTGAATCATGGGGATCGGCGTACCCCAGTAGCGCTGGCGGCTCACTCCCCAGTCCTTCAGGCGGAAGGTGGTCTTGGCCTCGCCGAAGGCCCTGCGGGCGGCTGACTCCTGGAGGCGTTTTTGCGCTTGCGTACAACTCAACCCGTCGTATTCGCCGGAGTTCACCAATACGCCGTCTTCCGAGACGAACGGAAGCACCACAGCCATCGTTTCGTCCTCGGGCTGAATCACCTGCACAATCGGCAGGCCATATTTGTTGGCGAACTCGAAGTCCCGCTCGTCGTGCGCCGGAACGCTCATGATCGCGCCCGTGCCGTAGTCGGCCAGGATGTAGTTGGCCACCCAGATCGGCACCGACGCGCCGTTGTATGGATTGACGGCAAAGCGCCCGGTAGGTACGCCGTGCTTCTCGATCGTGCCCAGGTCGCCGGCCTCGCGCGCCTGCTTCTGCTGCTCGACCATCTCCTCTACCTGCGCCCTCAGCTCCGCGTCTGCGGCGGTAAACTCGGCCACCAGTTCATGCTGCGGAGCAAGTTGAACGCTGGTTGCGCCAAAGATGGTATCCACGCGCGTGGTAAAGACGCGAATCCGTACCGCGGCACTGTCATCCTGAGCGGAGCGCAGCGGAGTCGAAGGACCTGCGTCTCGTGCCCCTGACTCTTTCTCTTCCAGAAAAAAATCGACCTCGGTTCCCTCCGAGCGCCCGATCCAATTGCGCTGCATGGTACGCACCTTTTCCGGCCAGCCGTCGAGCTTGTCCAGCCCGTCGAGCAGTTCCTCGGCATACGCGGTGATGCGCAGGAACCACTGCACCAGATCGCGCTGGTCGACTTTGGTCGTCTCATGCCGCCAGCAGCAGCCATCCACCACCTGCTCGTTGGCCAGCACCGTCGCGCACTCCGGGCACCAGTTCACCTTGCTCTTCTTGCGGTAAACCAGATCCTTTTCGTACATACGCAGGAAGAACCACTGGTTCCAGCGGTAGTATTCGGGCAGGCAGGTGGTCACCTCGGTCGCCCAGTCGTAGCCCAAGCCCAGCCGCTCCATCTGCCGCTTCATGGCCGCGATATTGGTGAGCGTCCACTCCCGCGGAGGGGTGCGGTTCTTGAGCGCGGCATTCTCGGCCGGCAGCCCGAAGGCGTCCCAGCCCATCGGGTGCAGCACGTTGTAGCCCCGCATCCACATATGCCTTGCCAGCGCGTCGCCGATCGAGTAATTGCGTACGTGCCCCATGTGCAACTGGCCGCTAGGATAAGGCAGCATCTCCAGCACGTAATACTTGGGCTTGCCGCAGGAGGCAGGCTCCTCCGCGTAGAGGTCTTTTTGCTCCGCCCAACGCAGTTGCCACTTGGGTTCAATCGCCGCCGGATCGTATCGCTGTTCGTTTTCTTCCGCCATAACCCTTTCAGTGTAAATGGACGGGAGACTATTGCGGAGGCGCTACAGGCTGCGGGCAGTGAACTTCACGAGGCCCCTCAGTCGAAATTTCATAGTCCGGCGGCGGCTGGAAGATGGATGGCTCCGGCTCATCTTGGGTGAATTTCACCAATTCTTTGGTCGTCTTGCCGAATTGCGGGTCATCGTGGATCTCGCGCACAATCAGGTGGAACCTGTCGGGGCCGGACCAAGTCCAAATTTCATCCACACGTACCAGAGGTGCAGAGTTCCCGATGGCGCCGGCCGGAGTAGTCGTGGTAGTTCGGCGGCCACGCGCTTCCATTCCCTGAATCGTCTCCATTCCCAACTCTTCTGTCAGAGTCTGAGAATGCACAACAGGTTGCTGCACCTGCGCAGCTTTCGGTGCGATTCCAGGACAAGCATTGCGGGATGAGTCAGTCATTGACTGATTCGTCACACTGACCTCATGACCGTTTGAATTCCAATAGGTGCTGCTGTGAGCGACAGGGTCATAGATGTTGAAGGATGTCGTCGGCGTCTGACCTCTTGATGACGATAGGTTGGTGGTAGCGCTCATCCGCCTTCCCTGAGAGTCAACTGCAATCACTTCGGTCGACTCACTGGTTATGGTGCTTCCGTCAGCAAGCGTCTTCACGGTGGTCGACTTAAATTCCGCAGTGTATGGCTGCGGCTTGGGCCGAACAGGTACAACATGATTGGGAGTCAACTGATTGGGGGCATCTTTGCAACCCGCCGCTGAGGTGGCTGGAACCGTGCTGCTCCCGAAAGATTGTCCAGCAACCGGCAGCGCGCACACCGCAACCAGCGCCAACACCCCAAAGATGCTTCCGCGCATAACTTACCTCGTGCACAAGATTTTGCGACACACCCAGTCTGACGCATGGCCGTTGATTTCGCAAGCAGGCTCGCGTTGAGTCCTCGTCGATTGAAAAAAGTGGCTTGGCGCTCAAGGTCGCGCATCGGCGGGAAGTGTGCGAGGATCGAGTTCGCTTTCTTCCGCCATAAGTCCCCGGTGCCCGCAATCGTTGTTATTTCGTGCAAGTCATCATGAACCGCCGTGGGCGCGAAGAGTGACGGCGCGGAGACAGCGAGGAGTGGCAGAATAGACTTATGCCGCCGCTTGATCCAATCAAGACCGCCCCGCTTGCGCTCACCGCCACCCAAGCCCGCGTTCTGGGAGCGCTGATGGAAAAAGAAGCGACCACCCCGGATACTTATCCGCTCTCGCTCAACGCGCTTCTCAACGCCTGCAACCAGAGATCGAATCGTGAGCCAGTGATGGACCTGGACGAAGAGGCGGTGTGCCAGGCGCTGCATGGCCTGGAAGACCTGCGACTGGCCGGGCGCGCGCGCGGGGCCGAGGGACGCGTCGCCAAGTACGAGCACCGGTTGGGCGAGGCATTCAACTTCACGCGCGCCGAGACGGCGCTGGTCTGTGCGCTGCTCTTGCGCGGCCCGCAGACCCCCGGCGAACTGCGCGGCCGCACCGAGCGCCTGCACCGCTTCGACGAGATCGGCGAAGTGCTGGCAGGCCTGCAAAAGCTGATCGACCGTGAGCCGCCCCTGGCCGCCGTCCTGCCCCGCCAGCCGGGAACCAAGGAGTCGCGCTACGCTCATCTGCTCTCCGGAGGCGCTGAGTCAATCACGACGACTTTTGTGCCCGAGCCGGTATTTTCGCGGCGTGAGGTGGGCGAAGATGCAGGCCATGAAGAACGCATCGCACGGTTGGAAGCGACAGTCGTCGAGTTACGCCACGAAGTAGCCGCGCTGCGCCAGAAGATAGACGATCTGTTTGGGGATTAGGAGGCCGCCTCCGTCGGAGCTTCATCGCGGGATTTCATTCCCTTGGCGGTCCAGGGATAACGCTTTTCATGTTTGAACCCGAGACGTGAACCCGGCCGGGAGCGCCAGGAATCCCTTCCGGGATTTTGAAGCATCAGGCCCGGCGGTCCAAACCAAGTTTCCCCGCATACAACCTCGCCAGCAGCCGCGCATAGTCCCAACCCACTTTGCAGCCGGCCTTGCTTGCGCCCATCGAACGTAAGCCGAAGGCAAACGGAACCTCCTTGACCGATCCAATCCGTCCGCGCACCAGCACCTCCAGCAGCAGCTTGAAGCCCGATCTCTGAAACGAAACCCGCTCGATGCAGCTTCGGCGAACCAGGAAGAAGCCGGTCATGGGGTCTTTGGCGCGGCAGCCGGCCTTCTGCAAAGGCAAGGTAGCCCAAACGGCAATGACAGAGAGCAGCTTCCGAGTTCGATTCCATTCGCCCAATTCGCCGCCCGAGGCATAGCGGCTGCCGATGGCAACATCCGCGCCCTCCCGAATCGCCGCCAGCAGCTTCGGCAGCAGTTCCGGCGGATGCTGCAAGTCGGCGTCCATCACCCCCAGAATCGTGGCGTCTGTGCGCTGCCAGCCGTAAAGAATTGCGCCGGACAAGCCCCGCTCGCCTTTGCGAATCAGCAGGCGCACACGCGGGTCTTGGCGGGAGATGGCGGAGACGGCCTCTTCGGTTCCGTCCCGGCTGTCGTCGTCAACCACAAGAATCTCGTAAGGGAACCCGACGGGATCGAGCGCCAAACGAATCCGACCAAGCAATCCGCCGATATTTTCGGCTTCGCGGAGAGTGGGAATCGCCAGAGCCAGCTTCTCTTGCACTGGCCTCGCCTGTCCTTGCAGGGGCGGAATTGTCGTCTGCCCGCCCTCGAACGGTCCGCGGGACTGCTCACTTATTGCTTGCGGCATATTGAAGTCAAGTATAGAGGGTGAATGGGGCGGCATACCATCGATTCCCGGCGCTGTTGCGGCGAGGGGACGCGCACCCATGCTCCTAGTCTACTGTCGAGCAACGCGCGAACGATCGGAAAGAAAGGTCAACCCAGCCCCGGCAGATTGAGTCCGCCGAGCAGATCCTTCACGCTGGCCTGCAACGCCTCCTCGGCTTTGCGTCCGGCTTCGTTGACAGCGGCCATCACCAGGTCTTCGAGCATCTCCACATCGGGCTTTCCGCTGGTGAGTCCGAGCACGGCCGAGGGGTCGATGTGGAGCTTGAGAAGTTGCTTCTTGCCGTTCATGGTGGCGGTCACGGCGCCGCCGCCACTGGTTCCCTCGACCACCGTCTGGCTAAGCTGTCGCTGCATCTCTTCCTTGATTTGACTGGCTTGCGAAAGCATCTCCGGAATTTTGAGCGGGTTGAGCATGATTTTCTCCTAGTCTGTTTGCAAATCTTCCGGGCTAACGATTTGACAATAACTATTCCCTGGAAGGTCGAGCGTGTTCCGCAACTCCGACGATTCTGTCAAGAGCCTCTCGGATTTCTTCGTCGACAAGATTGTCCGGCACATGAGGCACCAATCGGTAGTAATCAGCCTTTCTCACTTCCATGTACTGTCCAATCCGTTTGTAAAAATCCGGAAAGACCAAATCCAGGAACTCGTCGCTCGCCTTCATTGTCCTCCACCATGGATCGTTCAAATTCCTGAAGGCAGCGGGAATTACACGGTCCCGCACAGCTTCACGCATGGCTGCGACAGTGTCAGCAATTGATGTTTTCTCCAGGAGTGGCCCTAATGCAATTTGTGCGCCAACTTCATTTGCAAATGATTCCAGAGTCTCTGGCTGACAAAGATAGTTCTCGATTTCACGACGCTTCCACTTCATTTCGATAAGAAACTGATCCTGTTTGGGTTCGGGAGCATCGTTATCAACTAACAGAAATGCTACCAAATCCGGCTTGGCCTCACGAAGAGCATAAAAATGTTCGCGTCCCTTGGATGGTATATTCCCGATTGGAACCTGAAAAGGCGAGCGGAGTATATCTTTCGCGGGGTGATTCAATTTTTCAGCAAATGTTTTGAGAATGCTCAAGTCGGTATGATCCTCAAGGTAAAGGATCCAGCCAACCTGCTCGGCAAGGTAATACTGGTCGTAGCGTACACTATTTAATGCCTTTTTCACCGCAGCGGTACTGTTACTGGGGATGCGATGCGGCTTGCCGAGAAACGCAACTACGCTGCCATCGTCCATGCTGGCTGCTTGGTTCAATACCTCTTCGGAATGGCTGGCTACGATAAGTTGACTGCCGCTTTCACGGGCGGACTCTCTGAGTTTCAGGTATATCTCTCGCTGCCTAAGGATTTCAAGATGAGCGTCGGGTTCATCGAGGAGAAGAACGGCTCCTGGGTGGAGAGCAAGATAGGCCAAAAGCAGAAGCGTCTGCTGTAACCCGCGCCCAGAGCAAGACAGGTCCAGAGTTGTGCCGTTTTCGTCCCGATAGGTCATTTGAAGTTCCCCGCGTTCGGGAATGTATTCTGGAGCGTCCAGTTCTACATTAAATAGATCCTTGATATGGGAAACTAGATTCGTCCAAGCCGATGTATTCTCTTCTTCGCCCTTCTTGTTGGAAAGCTCATAACATAAATTGCGTAACACTTCGGCAGTTCGACCGTCTCCCAGCCTGACATTGATTGCGCCGCTATCAAGACGAGTCTCCGTTGAACTGACGCCGGACATGGGAGGCAAAAAAGCAATTTCTACAGCACTCGCCTCATCCGGTATCGACATCCTTGCAGGCTGCTTGCCTTCTTCCGTCCTTAAAGAGCGGCAAGCAAAAGACTCGGAATTTGAGAAGTCAAATTCCAATCCGCATTCCCACTCCTTACCATTCGTATTTCCGCCGACAATAATATCGATTCGAACGTTCTTAGTTTCTTGTTTTCCGTTTAATCTTTGAACGTCACGCACGTGCAATTTGCGCCACAACTGTTTGGAGTCATCGCCGGGAACAAATAGATCGCGTCGATTGATATTCACGCCTGGTCGCTTTTCAGGTACTTCCGCACCTCGTTTTTCCTTTAAGCGTCGCAAGCCCAAATCCCATAGAGCAAAAGCCTGTAGAGCGGTTGTTTTGCCGGAGTTGTTGGGTCCGACAAAGACAACGGGACTCGACAGAGGAATCTCTACATCCTCAAAACGCTTGAAATTTCGGATTACAAGCTTTGTCAACATAATTCCCCACCGTTGTTCGAGCTACAGAGCAATCTGTGTTTCTCTCAAACTGATTCACTTCTGCCGCAGATCGACCACGCTGCGCACCTCGGCCTTGAATATCTCCCGCGCCTGCTGAACGAGCGGATGAGCCAGGGCCGCCTCCCGCACACTGCCAGCGGCCACGGGCGCCGAGGGCGGGGACGATGGAGAGGCCGCGCCCTCGGATGAAGCTCCGGGAACGATCAGGAAGCGGCTGGGCGCGCCCAAGCGCTGCAACTCCTGGCGGATGATCTTCTCCGCGGCGGCGTTCACCGTCAAGGCCAGCATCTTCTTGCCCATTGCGGCGACTTCGATGCGCAGGCTGGAGCCTTCGAGGGTCCACTCGCCCGCGCCCAGCAACTGCGCCGCCGAAATGTGCCCGCCCTCGACCAGCGCGACGCCGATCGCGTGGCGGACGCCATCGATGCTTGGCGCGCTCGAAGGCGTGGAGTGGAGCGCGCGAGCCAGCGCTCCCTCGGTGCGCGTCGCCGCATATCCGGCGGATGGGGCGACCGGGCTGGGCGATGGACGCTCCAGCGTGGCAACCGGATCGGCTGAGGCGAAAGGCTTGATGACGGAATCTGCTGTGATTCCCGCATCCATTTTGGGGCCGGAACTCCAGCTTCCGCCACTAGAACCGGCGCTGGGACCGAAGGGAGAAAGCGGCGGTGCGGCTTGCGTGGCCGGCGCTGAAGCAGGCCGAGCCGGGGCCGGCGGAGGCTGGGAGTTAACTGCGGAGTCACGCGCGCCAACCCCGCTGGCCACGCCGCTCAACAGCTCCTCAAGGGGCAGCAGCCGTTGCGCGTGAATCAGCTTGAGCAGGCCCAGTTCCAGATGGAAGCGCTGCTCCTGACGGTAATTCAGATCGTCGAAGGTGCGCAGGACTATTTGCAGGTTGCGGGTCAGCTCCTCCTCGGTGAAAAGCAGCGCGGTGCGGGCGGCGCGGGCGCGCTCGTCGCCGGAGATTTGCAGCAACTCGGTCCGTTCGCCGCCCAGCTTCGCCATCAGCGCGTTGCGCAGATAGCGGACCATCTGCCGCGCCAGCGAGGAAGGGCTGTGTCCGGCGTTGACCAGCAGGTTCAACTGCTCCATCAGCTCCGCGCTTTGCCCGGCGGCGACGGCCTCCAGAAGGCGCTCGAAGATGGCGTTGGGCACCGCGCCCATCAACTCGCGTATCTGTTCGGTGGAAAGAACGGCCTTGCCCGCCCCATCGACGATCTCAACCGGAGCCGAGGCAATGGCCTGATCCATGATAGACAAAGCGTCGCGCATGGAGCCGTCGCCGGCCTCGGCCAGGAGAGCCAGTGCGCCGTCCTCGGCCTCGACTTGCTCCCTTCCGGCGATCATCCGCAACTGAGCCAGAATGTCGTCGAATTTGACGGCGTGAAAGCTGAAATGCTGGCAGCGGGAACGGATGGTTTGCGGAATGTTCTCAGGCTCCGTAGTGGCCATCATGAAGATTACGTGCGCGGGAGGCTCTTCCAGGGTCTTGAGCAGCGCGTTGAAGGCCGCTTCGGTGATCTGATGGGCTTCGTCGAGGATATAGATTTTGTAGCGGTCGCGGGAGGGCGCGTAGCGAGCGGCATCGCGCAATTCGCGTATCTCGTCGATGCCGCGGTTGGTGGCCGCGTCGATCTCGATCACGTCCACGGCGTTGCCCTGGCGCACCTCGATGCAGGAGTCGCAGACGCCGCAAGGCTCGGGAGTGGGACGGGCTTGGCTGCCAACTTCCGTGCGGCAGTTGAGGGCCTGGGCCACGATGCGGGCGATGGTCGTCTTGCCGATGCCGCGATGGCCGCTGAAGATATAGCCGTGCGCGATGCGGTTCTGCGCCAGCGCGTTCATCAGCGTCCGCGTGACGTGATCCTGGCCGGCAACGTCGGCGAAGCGCTGCGGACGATATTTTCTGGCCAGAACCTGATAACCCATGGATGAACCCGCTCCCTTTAGCCCGTCTCCGCGAACTCAGTAGAAGACAACCATAACTGCTTCCTAAACTCCTCAAAAAGCCGGTCCATCTTCTCGGCGTTGCGGGACACCGATGCGCCTCCTGACGATAAACAGGCCGCGATCAGGCTCCGAATCGGAGCAACCTGCAAATTTAGCCGCGGCCAAGGACGTTTTGCAGCCCGTTCACTCGGCTTGTTTTTCTTCTGCTTTTAGCAGAATAAAGCGCTGGGGATCCAAGAGGTAATAGTAGGTTCCCGCCCCTTTTTCATTGCGGCTTCCTCTTACGATGAGAAGACGGCTATCGAGCTTGAATTCGAGCGGCTCGGAAACTTCGGGTGGAAAACAGCAAACCGTGAAGGGCAACCACACCACCACCCCAGTTTTTGTGTCGATAGCGGCAGACATCACACACGAAGCGCCACATCCCCACGAGGCCAGAATATAGTGTCCCGCAAAGTTCGGCGGCCGCTTCGCGGCAGTTCGCAGTTCCGTGGCATACTCGCGGCTCCTCTTTCCGACAATGTGAACCGGCGCATTCGTTGCAGCGGCTTCCGCAGAGACGGCGTAGCTCTCGAATCGGGGTTCAGACGTATCCGCCGCTGCAATGGCTTGCGCAGCAAAAAGGCCAACGGTACAAAATACGAGCAAAAATCTCATCGTCAATACCAGAGATGCTTTTCCCAGAAGTCGCGCGCGTCCTTAGCGGTTTTGTAACGCCCCATAATCTAGCGAATTCCCCCTTGACACTCTTCGATTGCGTTACCAAAAGATTTTTCACCGTGTGGATTGAGGGAGTATTGATTCTTAAGCAATTGGAACAATCCGCGTGCTGTGGATTTCGGGTTGCGTACATCGACGATGCCGCGTGATTCCTGCGCCATGATCCATAACAGGTCGTCAAACTCGGACTCTGGAACATCCTCCAGAGCCATCGCCTGCCTAAGCGCCTCTTGGATGTACGGTGAAACAATCGCGGGGTCTGCCGCTACCCACGGTTGCTTTGCCTTCTTCACCGGGCGATGGGTATGAACATGGCGCTTTGCCATTCTTCATTTCTCCTCGGAAGGATTTTACATTACACAAATCCCGAAGGTTTCGAGCACGGAGCGTGTATCCCAGGTCTCGCTTCCGGACCTTGAAAATCCCGGCAGTCGGCGACAAAGCGTTCAGAGTCGAACCCCTTGCCGCCTCACTTGCGACGAAAGCGCCGTCAAGCTGAATCGGCCCGGCGGCGCCCGCGTCTACTTCTTTTCGTCCTTGCTCTCCGCGCCGGCTTTGCTGTCCTTGCTCTCCGCGCCGGCTTTGTTGTCCTTGTTATCCCGCACCACGAGCACCCTGCTGGCGGCGTCCGCGAACTCCTTGGTATCGGGACGAGAGACGTCTTTGCCGGAATGGAAGTCGTACAGCGCAACCCACCCCGGCTTGTCGTTGCGTTCTTCCGAGGTCCATACGCGAGTGCCGGAGAGGCTGATCAATTCCGTCAGATGGACTTCGTCGGCGGGGGTGCCCAGCTCGTCGACGGCGGCCGCGCAGTAGGACTTGCGGGTCTTGTCCTTATCGTACAAACCCGACAATTCGGCGAGGGTGGGCAGCCGCCAGTCCGAATAGCCGCCCCCCTTGTACGTCGTGGGAAAATGTTGCGCATTCGGGTAACCCACCGCGGAATTGTTGTCCCGCGAAGCCCACATGAGATTCGTCTTTGTGTCCAGCACGGTTTCGTTATTGTAGGCGATGAAGCGACCGTCCCGTTTAATTTCCTTGGGCGCGGAATTCTCGGCCGAGGCGGCCGGCGCGGGCTTCTTCGGGGCGGGAATGTCTTGACCGCCGTGTTTGGTGAACAGCTCGTCAAGGTCGGCGTGGCCCCAGTTTACCGCCGAGTGCAGGGGCGACCAACCGTCTTTGTCCAGAGCGTTGACATCGGCGTTGTGCTCCAGAAGCAACTCCACAATGTCCTTGTTGCCTTTCGCCGCGGCCAGATGCAAGGGCGTCGATCCGTTGTTGGCCTTGGCGTTTACGTCCGCCTTGTCCGCCAGCAGCAGCTCCACCACCTCTTTGCGGTCGTTGAAGGCCGCGATGTGCAAGGGCGTCTGGCCATATTTCTCGTCTTCGCTGGAAACCAGATCGGGATGGAGTTTGAGCAGCGATTTGACCTTGGCCACGTCGCCCTCGCGGGCCGCATCGTGAATCGGACCGCAGAAGGCGGGGGGGCCGCCAGCCAGCGCGACCGACAGGAGCAGCGCCACGGCCGCGCGGCGGAGAAAGGCGGGTTGGAGTGTTGGAGGTTCAGAAACATGAAATGTGTTCATAATCAGAGATGTCTCCCTTTGAGCCTTGATTCGGCAGCTTTTTGGCACTCGCAGTCGTCTGGCAGGGCCGATGCCGGCCAGTGTCCTCGGAGTGCGTTGCCGAGAGGTAGTATATAGCAAGCAATAGAGGCCCCGCTCGGCAAGCCGAAGCGCATCGAATTTTGGATAGGACAATTTCTGCCCGCTTCCCGACCGCCCGTTATCGGACAAGCACGTACCCGATAAGGCACTTGGCGCGCAAGCCGAATCGGCTTACACTGGAGTTGCTCAGGATTCTTCGCGCGCCCCTATGCGCCGAATTCTCATCGTTGTTTTCTTGCTGGCGGCCTCGGCCAGCGCCTTCGCCGCTCATGGCGCCAAGACGCGCGGGAGAGCTGAGTCCTTTTCTTCTCGCGGTCTCCGCAATCGCAAGCGCCCGTCCGTAGCTCATACGCTTCAATCCGCGCGATCGACAAGGAGAAGGGGTGCCGCGTCAGCGCGTCCCGTGTCGATCAGGCGGAACCTCCGCTCCCATCGGCTCCTTGCGAATCCTGCCGACGGAGATGCGGAAGATGCCGGGCAGCCGTTCGCCGAGAGCGCTTCCCTGGACGCGGGATGGGCCGCCATGCCGCCGCTGCGCGGATCGTTCGAGTCGCTGGCCCGGCAAAACCGGAAGACCGAGGACGACGGCCTGGAGCGCATCGAGGACGACGACGACCTCAATGATCGCATCGCCCGCAAAATGCTGGTGCCGTTGCCAGCCTCGGCGGCGCTTGCCGTCAACGGCGAACTGCCGGCAAACCGCCGCTACTGCCGTCCCTGGACAGCGCGGTTTCTCGCCGATCTGGCCCGCGCCCATGAGGCTGTCTTCCAACGTCCATTGATCGTCACCTCGGCAGTGCGCACCGTCGATTGCCAGAAGCGGCTGATGGAGGCAAACGGAAACGCCGCCGCCGCCGAGGGCGACATCGCCAGCCCGCACCTGACCGGAGCCGCCGTCGATTTTGCCAAGCGGAATATGAGCCGCCGGGAGATCGCCTGGATGCGCGCCCATCTGCTGGCGCTTCAGCAGTCCGGCAAGATCGACGTGGAAGAGGAGTTCCATCAGTCCTGCTTCCACATCACCGTCTACAAAGACTACGCGCCTTCCGTGCCGACGACCGAACCGGATCAGGCCCACGCCGCAGTGAACCCGCCGCCCCAACCGAAGCCGTCGCAGAAAGCCACTGAGGTCCGCGCAGGGAGATAAAATCGGCAAGCGCCCTTTTCAAATCTCCCAGCGCAATAGCGCGGCGCCCACGGTGAAGCCAGCGCCCACTGCGGCCAGCAGCGCCAGATCGCCCTTACTCAGCTTGCCCTGTTCGATGGCCGTCTCCATGGCCAGCGGTATCGCTCGAGTGGAACTATTTTGAACTTTTCCACATATCGCTGTCACAAATCTCTTCCATCTCCGACATTGCTGCAGCAAAAAATTGGTGGCTGGCGCTACTTGTATTGGTCGTCTGTAGTACCAAGCCTTCCCCAACCTGAACAGGAGAATGTCGTAATGATGTGCAATCGTGTCGTTTTCTCACATTCGGCGATCGGCAGAGCCGGAGCCTTGGCCTTGGCCGCGATTTTTGCAACCTCCGCCTCATCCGCCATCGCTCAATTGGAGAGCGCGAAGTTCGTGCCCCACAGCGACTTCATCAAGAACACTCAGACCGCGCAATACAGCGATTTCAGCGCCCGCCCCGAAAGCAAGGTCAAGGACGAAGCCGCCTTTGAAGAGATGCGTCAGAGCATCCTCGACCGCTATCAGGAGGTCGAGGTCACGCATAGCTTTGTCATTGGCCAGCAGCACTATGACTGCGTTCCAGTCGAGCGGCAGCCGGCGGTTCGCAACTATAACTTGATGAACATCGCCACCCCGCCGCCTGGAAAACATGAAGCCAAACTGGCGGACGAGCGCAGCAATGTGCCGCGCGATGGCCTCGGCCTGCCAAGCTCCGTCGATGAAGCTGGCAATGCCATTGGCTGCGAGGCGAAATCGGTGCCGCTGCTCCGCACCACGCTCGAGACCCTGAGCCACTTTGCCACGCTGCAGGATTTTTACAGCAAGCCGAGCGCTGCCGTGCGCGCGGCGCAAGATCGCGCAAAAGGCATTGTCGCTCCCGAACCAGTCGGACACAGATATTCCTACACGTCTCAAACCGTTAATAACCTGGGCGGCAACTCCAACCTCAATATCTGGGATCCCTACGTGAATACTTCGACTGGCGAGGTCTTCTCGCTCTCGCAGGAGTGGTATGTCGGCGGAAGCGGATCAAGTACGCAGACCGAGGAGGTTGGATGGGTCGTCTTCCCAAGTATGTTTGGCGATGAGTTGCCACACATCTTCATCTACTCGACGCCGGACGACTACAGCGCATCGGATACCTCGTCCAACTGCTGGAACAACTCCTGCGGCGACTTTGTCGTTGTAGCGAACGGTTATGTCCTGGGACAAAAGCTCAATGTCAGCGCCACCAACGGATCCCAGTACGTCTTCGATGCGGAGTATGAATTGTACCAAGGGAACTGGTGGCTGAATGTTGGCGGAACCTGGATTGGATACTATCCCGGCTCCAAGTACAAGGGCGGCCAGAATACGAAGTACACGCAAGTCATTCAATTCGGCACGGAGAGCTACAGTACCGGTACTGTCTGGCCTCCGGAGGGTAGCGGCGCATGGCCTACCAATGGGCAGTGGGCCTATTCCGCCTTTCAGGCCGAACTCTGGTATTTCGACACCAGTTACAACAAATACTGGGATAGCCTGACAGCCGAAGAGCCTAACCCGAGCTGCTACGACATCTGGGGTCCCTCTTACAGCAGCTCCGCTAGCTGGGGAACGTACTTCTACGAGGGCGGCCCTGGCGGAAAAGGATGCTAGCTGGCAAAGCGCGGAAGAGTTAGCCTAAAACAAGCGGAGTTAGACGAGTTGGACCTCCTGCCCCGGTCGACTCGTCCTACTCCGCCGTCTTCTATATCTCCCACCGCAATAGCGCGGCGCCCACGGTGAAGCCAGCGCCCACTGCGGCCAGCAGCGCCAAGTCGCCCTTCTTCAGCTTGCCCTGTTCGATGGCCGTCTCCATGGCCAGCGGTATCGTCCCCGCCGAGGTATTCCCATACTTGCCGATATTGACGATGACCCGCTCCGGGTCCATCCCCAGACGGTCGGCGGTCGATGTAATGATGCGAAGGTTGGCCTGATGGGGGATGAAGCAACCCAGGTCGGCGCCGGTCACCCCATTGCGCTCCAGCACCTTTGCCGTCGTCTCGGCCATCTTGCGCACCGCAAACTTGTACACCGCCGGCCCGTCTTGATAGATGTAGTGCATCTTCTTGTCCACCGTCTCGTGGCTCGAGGGGTTCACGCTGCCGCCGCCCTTCAGATTCAGCGCCGCGCCGCCCGATCCGTCCACCTCATGCACATAGTCGATGAAGCCGATTTCGCCCTCTTCTGCCGGCTCGATCAGCACCGCGCCGCCGCCGTCGCCGAAGAGCACACAAGTTGACCGGTCGGTGTAGTCGGTCATGCGCGTATTGGCATCCGCGCCGATCACCAACACCTTCTTGTGCGCTCCGCTCTCCACCAGCTTCACCCCCGCCTGCAAGGCGAAGACGAATCCCGAACAGCCCGCCGAAACGTCGAAACCCCACGCCCCTTTGGCTCCGATCTTGTCCTGCACCAGGCAAGCAGTCGAGGGGAACATCATATCCGGCGTCACCGTGCCCACCACGATGACCTCGACCTCGCTCGGCTCGATGCCCCGCGCTGCCAGGCACTTCTTGGCCGCCTCCACGCATATATCGCTCACCCCCAGCCCCTTGGCCAGAACGTGCCGCTCACGGATGCCGGTGCGCTCCACGATCCACTGGTCGTTGGTATCCACCATCTTTTCCAGGTCTTGATTGGTCAGAATTTGCGGGGGGACGTAGGTTCCGAGCGCCGTGATCTTGGCGCGGCTGCCCACGATGGGGCGAACGGTAAGACTCAATGAACTTCTCCTTGAAAGGCTTGGCGGGGGATTCGATCAGTTTTGCCTGCTCGAAAAACGCAAAAAGCGCCGGGTGACCTACTGCGCCCGTACTAGCCCGTTACCGTTGCTTCCTTCCGGACCTGGCGGGGTTGGCGGGATTGCGTCGCGTAGGACCCGGCACTGAACGATTTTAGCACCTCCGGCCTCTCGCGGAATTCAGCGATCCGATGGAAGCCGTGCCCCTTCATAACCCGACTTCACCGCGGGACGATCGACGCGACGAAGCTTCTCGCCGCTGCAATCGTCTTCTCAAGCGGCAGAGAACATCCGTCGGATAACTTCATCGAACTATGGAACCTCCGATTGTAGACGGCCGCATAAATAAGGCAATGCCTCGCTATTGTGGGATGCTGTGCTCAATAGGAATTCGGACCGCAGATCGTTGCATTATTAAAACAGAGAGCAATAAGTCGTCCATCCGCGGTGTACTTGCATCCAATGGCTGGCCAATATGGTTCTATAACTCACGAGTCTTGAAATCGGTGGTTTGCTCATCATAGCGTTTTCGCCAGCCAATTCCCGGTATGCGAGAGCGGATTGGCCGCAATCTCCTCGGGAATTCCCTCGGCCACGATCTTGCCTCCGCCTTCGCCGCCCTCCGGTCCCAGATCGATCACCCAGTCGGCGCACTTGATCACATCCAGATTGTGCTCGATTACGATCAGCGACCCGCCGCCGTCGATCAGCTTGCGAAATGCCGTCAGCAGCTTGGCGACGTCGTCGAAGTGCAGTCCGGTAGTCGGCTCGTCCAGGATATAAAGCACTCGGCTGCCCTGCGAGGGCTTGGCGTTGGCGTTGGCCGCGCGCACCTGGGCCAGGTGCGCCGCCAGCTTTACCCGCTGCGCCTCGCCGCCGGAGAGCGTGGTCGCCGACTGCCCCAGGCGCAGATAGCCCAGCCCGATTTCGTCCAACACAGACAGCTTTTCCATGAGGCGCGCCTGGCCGGCAAAGAAGCGCAGGGCTTCCTTGACTGTCATTTGCAGCACATCGTGGATATTCTTGCCCTTGTACTCGACTTGTAGCACTTTGGCCTGGTAGCGGGTGCCGTTGCAATCCTCGCAGGGCAACTCCACGTCGGCCAGAAACTGCATCTCAACGGTCACCGTGCCGTCGCCCTCGCAGGCATTGCAGCGGCCGCCGGGCACGTTGAAGGAAAAGTGCCCCGGGGTGAGCGAGAGCCGCTTGGCCTCCGGCTGCGCGGCAAAGAGCTCGCGGACCAGATCGAAGCCCTTGATGTAGGTGATGGGATTCGACCGCGGCGTGCGTCCGATCGGCGTCTGGTCGACGAGCACCGCGTCGCTCAGCCGCTCCGCTCCCGACAAGGAAGCGAAAACCCCGCAAGGGTCCGCCCCCTCGCTCTGCCCCAACGCGCGCTGCACGGCTCGGTAAAGAACACTATGCACCAGCGTGGACTTGCCCGAGCCGGAGACTCCGGTAATGGCCACCAGCATCCCAAGCGGAATCTCCACGTCCAGCCCGTGCAGATTGTTGGCCCGCGCGCCGCGCAGCGCCAGCCGCTCCCGCCCGGGCGCTCGCCGGCGCGCGGGCACAGGAATCGAAACCTGCCCGGAGAGATAGCGCCCGGTGAGCGAGTTGGGGTTGGCTTCGATCTCGGCAAGCACTCCCTCGGCCAGCAAGTTGCCGCCATGCTCACCCGCCCCCGGCCCCAGGTCGAGGAGATGATCCGCGGCGCGCAGCAGATCGGCGTCGTGCTCGACGACCAGGATGGTATTGCCCAGATCGCGCAGTTCCTTGAGAATCCGGATCAGCCTCTCGGTATCGCGCGTATGCAGGCCGATCGACGGCTCATCGAGGACATAGAGCGCGCCCACCAGCCGCGACCCCAGCGAGGTCGCCAGTTGAATCCGCTGCGCCTCGCCGCCCGATAGCGTCGAGGCCAGCCTGTCCAGGGTAAGGTATTCGAGGCCCACCGCGTCGAGAAAGCCGAGGCGCTGACGAACCTCTTCGAGGATAGGCCCGGCAATCTCCTCCTGCATCGGCGAAAGCCGCAGCGCGCCGAAGAACTCCTTGGCTTGCGCGATGGTCAGCGCCGACGCCTGGCAGACATTCTTCCCCTGGATGCGCACCGAGCGGGCTTCGGGGCGCAATCGCTGGCCGCGGCAATCCGGGCACTCCGCGTAGCCGCGATACTTGCTCAGCATCACGCGCACGTGCATCTTGTACTTCTTGCGTTCCATCTGCTGAAAGAAGCCGTAAACGCCCACAAAACTTCCCTTGCCGCGCAAGACGATCTCTCGCGAGGCCTCGGTCAGTTCGCGCCAGGGCACGTTCATGTGTATCTGAAACGACTCCGCGTTTCGGCGCAGCTCGCTGTAGCACGTCCGGTATTTGGGACGGTTCCACGGGTCGATCGCCCCGTCGGCAAGGCTCAGATTCTTGTCCGGGATCACCAGATTCAAGTCGTAATCCAACGTATTGCCGAAGCCCTGGCATCGCGGGCAAGCTCCGAACGGGTTATTGAAGCTGAATAGGCGCGGCTCCGGCTCGCGGCCCGGCCGGTGGCAGCTCTTGCACTCGTAGGCGGCGGAGAAGCGATGGCGCCTGCGCTCCGCCGCCTCTTCGCGCGGAGCTTCCTCGAAGATGACCTCGCCCGCCTCGCGGTAGGCTATCTCAGCCGCGTCCACGATGCGCGCGCGATTCTCGGCGCTGACGACGATGCGGTCGAGAAGGATAAAGACGGGCAGCGTGAAATCGAGATCGAGGAGCGACTCCGGCGTGGAGAACTCGACAATCTTGCCCTGTTGATAGAGCCGGTTGAATCCGCTCGACCGCAGTTCGGCAAGCCGCGCCTTCAGCGTCTCCGTATGGGGCGAATCGCCTCCGCTCGCCACCGGCTTGCTCGCGCTCTTCGCGGCGGACTTCGCCGCGCGGCCCGAGGTCTTCACTGGCGTGGCCTCGGCTTCCCGCGGCGGAGTTGCGGTGGTCACGGGAAACAGCGCATTCAGCCGCTTTCCCTCTCCCAGCGCCAGCACCGCATCGGCTACCTCGTCGATGGAGTCGCGCTTGACCAGACCGTCGCAGTGGACGCAATGGACGGTTCCGCAGCGGGCATAGAGCAACCGCAGGTAATCGTAAATCTCGGTCGCCGTCGCCACCGTCGAGCGCGGGTTCCGGGTAGTGTTTTTCTGCTTGATGGCGATGGCCGGGGCCAACCCATCGATGAAATCGACGTCGGGCTTTTCGATCCGCTCCAGAAACTGCCGCGCATAGGCCGAAAGCGACTCCACATACCGCCGCTGCCCCTCGGCATATATGGTGTCGAAGGCCAGCGAAGACTTCCCCGATCCCGACACGCCGCTGACCACCGTCAGCTTGCCGTGTGGAATCTCGCAGGAGACGTTCTTCAGATTGTGCGTCCGCGCGCCGCGGATGACGATCGCATCATTCAAAGGGAAGGCACCGGGAAATACTTGCCCAGCCGCATCCATGCCGCATCTGCAACGTTCGGAACGCAACGGGCCATTATTCATTATAGGGCGCGGGGCCGAGCAGTCGTCTCCTACGCGAATTTTCACGATCGCTGAATTACTTTTGAACTTTGATCCGTGGAATGCCAAGCATTCGCACCTGTTTTGAACTAAGATTCTTCCCGTTGGCGACGAACTTATGGAATGCGAGGTAAGCGCTTATTGAGGCAACTACATGAGCATTAATCTCCCGCGGCACCGATCCCTATTCGGAACGCCGGTACGCCTCATGCCAGCCACTTGAAATATTACGAATCTTGACTAGCACTACAGTTGTAGATTGCGAGATCGGAGGGAGCAGAGGCCTTCAGGCCTCTGAAATTGATACCAAAATGTTGGGCCTTTAGGCCCGGGCCTTTGCCAATCTCAGCCGAAATCCAGATATACAA
>Ga0181529_10000582_pt1 | contig 52638 bp, 38 predicted proteins | sample PEATcosm2014_Bin_36_FD_119763 | JGI IMG/M metagenome (GOLD analysis project Ga0181529, IMG submission 119763) | Peatland microbial communities from MTU Mesocosm Facility, Houghton, MI, USA - PEATcosm2014_Bin10_30_metaG | ecosystem: Environmental > Terrestrial > Soil > Wetlands > Peat | place...
GCAGGACCACGTGGTCCACTTCTACCACCTGCAGGCGCTCGATTGGGTGGACGTGGCCAACGCCCTGAAGGCCGATCCGGTGAAGACCGCGCAGATCGCCGGCTCCATATCCGACTGGTCCAAATCCGGGGCTAGCCATTTCCGGGCCGTTCAAACCCAGGTGCGCGCCCTGGTGGAAAGCGGCCAGTTGAGCGTCTTCGCCAACGGCTACTGGGGACATCCGGCGTACCGGCTGCCGCCCGAAGTGAACCTGCTGGCGGTCTCCCACTATCTCGACGCACTGGACTTTCAGCGCGACTTCATCCGCATTCACGCCGTGCTGGGCGGCAAGAATCCACACCCGCAGACGTTCCTGGTGGGCGGAATGTCCACGGCCATGGATCCCGATTCGCCGCAGGCTCCCCTCAATCCCGAACGCCTGCAACTGCTCCGCACGCTGATCGACATGGGCCGGCAATTCGTACGGCAGGTCTATGTGCCGGACGTGCTCGCGGTGGCCGGTTTTTATCCCGACTGGTTTACGCGCGGCGAGGGCGTGGGCAACTTCATGGCCTACGGAGACTATCCGGGCAAGAGCATGCGCGACCCCTCGGCCTTCTTCTTCCCCGCCGGCGTGGTTCGCAAACGCGACATCTCGGGGGTACAGCCGTTCTCTCCGGAGAAGATCACCGAGTATGTGGCGCGGTCCTGGTATGAGTATGGCGATAACAAGCCGGCCAAGCATCCCTTCGAAGGGGAAACGAAACCGACTTACACAGGTCCAGCGCCGCCCTACGACTACCTGGAAGTGGACAAGAAGTATTCATGGCTGAAGGCTCCGCGGTATGAGAACGAGGTGATGGAGCTGGGGCCGCTGGCGCGTTTCGTAGTCGCCTATGCGGCCGGCAAACAGCCCGCCAAAGGGTTGGTGGACTCCGTTCTTGCCCAGATCAAGCAGCCTCCGGCAGTGCTCTTTTCGACGCTGGGACGGATTGCCGCGCGGGCCCTGGAGGCGCAGCTTGTCGCCGACAAGTTGACCGACTGGTGGAATGAGTTAGAGGACAATATGGGCCGGCGCGTGCTCACCATGCACAACGGCGCCCGGTGGGATCCGGACACCTGGCCGCACTCGTGCCGCGGTTTTGGGCAGCACGAAGCGCCCCGCGGATCGTTGGGCCACTGGGTGGAAATCGAGGATGGCGCCATCCGCAATTACCAGGTGATTGCGCCCAGCACATGGAACGGCGGTCCCCGCGATGCGATGGGACAGCACGGCCCGTATGAAGCCGCGCTGATCAAGCATCCGGTGGCGGACCCCGACAAACCGCTCGAGCTGCTTCGCACTATCCACTCCTTCGACCCGTGCCTGGCATGCGCGGTGCAGGTGGTGGACGCGCGCGGACGCCGATGGCAAGCGGTTAAGGCGACATAGGAGGCTGCGGTGCCGAAAACTCCTCCGCCGAAATCCATGCTGGCCGGCCGCCCCGAGACGGAACTGGTACGCACGTATGTCTGGGAGCTGCCGGTTCGCATCGCTCACTGGCTGATTTTCTTCGCCATCCTGTCGCTCTCGTTCACCGGTCTCTTCATGCACCGCCCATTCCTGGCGCCGGCCGGTCATGCGCCGTTCCTGATGGCCACGGTACGGTTCGTTCACGTAGTCTCGGGGTTCGTGCTGATCGGGGCGTTCGCGTTCCGCGTGTATTGGTTCTTCAAAGGTAACTTCTGGGCCAGATGGCCGTCTTACATCCCCATCCACCGGCGCCAATGGACCGGCATCGGGTCGATGCTCGAATTCTACCTTTTCATGCGGTTCGAGCCCGGTCACCGCGTGGGCCACAATCCCCTGGCCGCGCTGTCGTACTTCGTGATTTACATTCTGATGCTGGTGGAGATTCTGACGGGCCTGGCTTTGTACAGCCGGGTGGTGGGAAATCCGGTTCTGTACCAGTTTATCGGCTGGTTGCCGCAGCTCATCGATCCGCAATACCTGCGCGAAATTCATTATTTCCTGATGTTCGTGTTCGCCGCCTTCGCGCTTTTCCACGTTTACGCTTCGATACTGGTTTCGATCGAGGAACAGAACGGATTGCTCGACAGTATCTTCTCGGGATGGAAGTTCGTGCCCGCGGGCGAGCTGCGGCATGAGGTGGCGGCGATTCCCGAAGTACGGCACTTCGCCCGGCGCCACCAGTTGCTGCCGCACGGCACGCCGGAGGAGACACGCCAGGGACGGCCGGCCGCCGCCCGTCCCGGACCGGGTCCGGTGGCGCTCTATCGTAACTGGATCAGCTATGCCGGAACGGGTATCGCCGCCGTAGGCTTTCTCGTGTTCATCGTACTGACCGCCTATCACACCATTGGCGGCGGCGCGCTGGATCAGCCCTACGGCGACCTGGTGATCTTCTTCGGTCCGCCCATGCTGGTGATGGCCGGTGTCGCCGTAGTGCTGGTGGGCATGTACGTTCAGTGGCTCCGCTGGCGATGGCACAAACCGCTTTCGTTCGCCCGCTATCCCAAGTGGGACCTCAATGTGGCCAGGGAGAGAAAGGCTCTGCTGGTGGTGGCGCTGGGGGCCGCGGCCCTTTCCGTTCCGGCAATCTACGGCGGTTATCAAGCCTATCTCTATACGGACGCCGTATCGTTCTGCGGGGCCGTTTGCCATTCCATGACGCCCGAGAACGTCACCTATGAATCGTCCCCGCACGCGCGTGTCACGTGTGCGCAGTGCCATGTGGGACCGGGCGCCACGGGGTACGCCGAATCGAAGATTCGCGGCATGGTGGAGCTGGTGGAGACCATGCAAGACACCTATCCGCGCCCGATTCCGGTCCCCGTGGTGGCGTTGCGCCCGATACGGGGGAACTGCGAGACGTGCCATTGGCCATCCCACTTTTTCGGAGCCCGGCTGGTGCGGAAAGTCCATTTCCTGGCCGACGAACAGAACACGCGCTGGGAGATCGACATGGCGGTGTCGGTGGGTGGAGGCGCGCCCGACGGCGCGTCTCAGATGGGAATTCACTGGCATGTGGCGAGTAAAGTGGAGTACGTCGCGACCGACGCCGAGAGGCAAAACATCGCGTGGGTGCGGGCCGTAGACCCCAGGACCGGCCAGGCGAACGTGTACACCTTGCAGCCGCAAGCCACGACCGGCGCGCCGCCCGGCGAAATCCGCACGGTGGACTGCGTGGACTGCCATAACCGCCCGAGCCACATCCTGCTGACGCCGGATCAAAGCGTAGACCATGGGCTGGCCGATGGACGTCTGGACCCGTCTCTCCCGTTCGTCAAGCAGCAGGCCATGGCCGCGCTGACCGCGTCTTACACGGACAACGAGCAGGCGCGCCGGGGAATCGACAGCGCTCTGCGCGGATACTATCAGAAGACTTATCCGCAGGTGTACGCGGGCAAGCGCGCGGCCGTCGATGACGCCATCGCTTATCTGCAGGAGACTTATGGCCGCTATTTCTTTCCGGCGATGAAAGTCCGCTGGGACACATACGTGGTGAACGACGGCCACTTCAACTTCCCCGGCTGCTTCCGCTGCCATGACGGCCAGCATAAGAGCGTGGATGGGAAGGCCATTCGGTCCGATTGCGGCGACTGCCATAAGATCCTGCGGCAGGGCAAAGCCGGCAGCCTGCAATTCGCCAAAGGGCTGGACGGAATGACGTTCGAGCACCCCATCGACATCGGCACCGCATGGGCGGAATCGCCGTGCTATTCGTGCCATACGGGAGGACCGCAGTGAGCGATCTTGCCGCGCCAATGCCGATCGCCGTGGTCGGCGTCGGAAACCTGTTGCTGTCGGACGACGGAGTGGGTGTCCACACGGTCCGAAGACTGGGCGGCGACCCGTCGGTGCGATCGATAGCGCGCCTCATCGACGGCGGCACGGTGGGAACGAACTTGCTGGCCGAGGTGTGCGGGTGCGAGAAGCTCCTGATCGTAGACGCCGTGGACGCGGGCCTGCCGCCGGGCTCGACCATCCGCATGGATTTCGGCGGCCCCGCCTCACAGGCAATCGAAACGCGGAACGCTCATCAGTTTGGATTGCACGGACTGCTGGACGATCTGCGCTTGATGGGCCGGGCGCCGGGTGAAGTGATCCTGGTGGGAGTTCAACCCGCCGAGATTGGATTGGGAACGGAGTTGTCGCGCGAGGTCGCCGACGCGTTACCGGTTGTGGCCGCGGAGGTGGTGCGGCAACTGGACCGGTGGACAGCGCCTGGCGGCGCCGCGCTCCCAGAAGCCGCAAGAGAGAGACAAGGAACAGAGCAGCCTAGAGAACGCATATGAACGGAACTCGAGCATTAAGGATCATCGCATTCATGTCGATTTCCATCGGCATCGGTATTCTCAGCCGCGCGGCGTGGGGCTTCGTGGCTTTCGGGATACTGGTATTGATCGATAACTTCGTCATCCCGAGCCCGCCTCCGGCGCCCCCGGAGCGTGTACCTCCGGATAAAGAACTCGCGGAGCCATAGCACGCCCCGGAACGGCCTGCGTACGCCAACACGATCGACTGGCGGGACGCCTCTCGATCGACAGACCGTATGCCCGCGCGGCGCCACGGACCTGGAACCGCCAGGCATCCCGATGAGTCGGGATGCGGGTCGTATGAGTACGTGCGCCACAACAAAGTCGATGGTCTATGCTGGAAACCATGGCCTCCCGAATTCACCGGGTGGAGCAGCATCGATCAACGGTTCCGGGAATCGAGGCGATGACGCTTCTGACGGACCATTCCTTCCCGCGCCACTCCCATGACCAGTTGGGGATCGGAGTCATGGCGTTTGGCGCGCACCGCTCGTGGAGCGGAGTGGGGCCCGTGAGTGCCTCGGCCGGCGACGTGATCATGGTGAATCCCGGCGAGATGCACGACGGTGCGCCTCTCCATGGCAGCGCGCGTGGCTGGCGGATGGTCTATCTCGACCCGGCCGTCGTGGCCCGGGAGTTGGAAGAGGAGTCCGTGGGTCCGGCCGAGATTGTGCGTCCGGTCGCGCGCGACCCACTGCTGGCCTGGCATTTCGCCCGGCTGTTCGCCTGCCTCACCGCCGGGCAGCCGGAAAAACTTGCGGCAGACGAAAACCTGCTTCGTACCCTGATCTGCCTGCTGCGGCGGCACGGGACTGCGAAGCCCGCGTCCACCGGACGGTCGCCCTGCGTCGCCAAAGCGATCCAGCGGCTGGATGCCGCTCCGGACGCTCGGGTGTCTCTGGCCGAGTTGGCGGCACTGTCGGGAGTGAGCCGCTTCCAACTATTGCGGGGCTTCGCACGCGAATTACGAATCACGCCGCATGCCTACCTCATTCAGCGTCGCGTGCGCCTGGCGCGGCAGCTTCTTGCGGATGGGCAATCCCCTGCCCAGGCAGCCATCGAGGCGGGCTTTGCGGACCAGAGTCACATGACCCGAGCCTTTGTTCGCCAACTGGGTATAACTCCCAGCCGCTATCGGAAGGCCATCGCCTGATTCGGATCGGCCGCCTGCAATTTCGTTCAAGACGCTGTGGGACCGCCGTGCGATTTGTAGAGCATGATCCGACAATGCGACGACCGCGACTTCGACCTGATTTGGGCCATCGTCAACGATGGCGCGCGCGCCTACAAACGCATCATCCCCGAAGACCGCTGGACGGAACCTTACATGTCGAGGAACCATCTGCGGCAGGAAATCGACGACGGAGTTGCGTTCTGGGGAAACGAGCAAGCGGGAACGCTGCAAGGCGTGATGGGCATGCAGCGGGTTCGCGACGTGACGCTGATCCGCCACGCTTATGTCCGCAGCAGCGGCCAGAGGCGAGGAATCGGAACGGCCTTGCTGGCTCATTTGCGGGTGGCGGTGCAAGGTCCGATTTTGATCGGAACTTGGGCGGATGCGGTATGGGCGATTCGCTTCTACGAAAAGAACGGCTTTCGGCTGGTTGGTCCGGAGCGGAAGGACCAGCTTCTCAGGCGATACTGGACGGTGCCGGAGCGCCAGATTGAAACATCCGTGGTGCTGGCGGATTCGGTGTGGCGAGATCTCAACGCGGAGGAGTGACACTTTCGACGATCGGCGGGACGTGCCGCGCCGCGACTCCTGGCGCCATGGGCTTGGAGCCGCCGGGCATCCCGATGAGTCGGGATGCGGCACGTATGAGCATGTGCGCCACAACTCGGTGACCTTCTACTTCGCGGTCAGTAAGCCGCAGTCGAACATCCAATCGCGAAGGCGGTCGATCCAGCCGGCAACGGCCGGAGGGTTGGTCTCGCGAATGCCGAATCCATGGCCGACGCCGGCATAGATGTGCAGTTCGGCGGGGACGCCCGCGCTCTTCAGCGCCTTGTACAGATCCGGCAGGCCGGCGGCAATCGGGTCGTCGCCGCCGCAGGCGAGAAACGCCTGTGGAGTATCCTTCGAGTACTTTTCGGCGCCGGCGCCGGGTGGGTAGATCAAGGCCTGGAAGGCGGGTCTGGCGCTCTGGCGGTCGATGTCGTCGATGGGATGCGCTACGGGGTCGTCGAAATGCGTGGCGGCGATCCCGGCCAGTTCCGCGCCGGCGGAGAAGCCCATGACGCCGACGCGGTTGGGGTCGATTCCCCATTCCGCCGAGCGGGCCCGCACGGTGCGGATGGCGCGCTGAATATCGGGCAAAGCGTGGCCCAGAACGGTGTACGAAGAGCCCGATTCGCGCGCCAGACGGTATTTGAGAACGAAGGCGGCCACGCCGTGCTGGCTGAGCCATTCGGCCACGCGATAGCCTTCGTGGGTAATCCAGATTTCGCGATGGCCTCCACCCGGGGCCACGACGACGGCAGCTCCGGTGGCTTTGCCTGGCGGTGGAAGGTAGACGGCGATCGACGGGCGATGCACGCTCGAGACAATTTGATCGTCCTGCTGCATCCTGATTTTTTCGTCGCCGGTCTTGCCTTCGGAACCGGGAGCGTCGCCGGGCCACAGTTGGACAACCGGGTGGCGGGGCGCAGGGGCCTGTGCCGAGACCACCAAAACGGCGGCCGGAACGGTCAGTAGAAGTGCGAACCAGTGGAACATCGATCTCTCCTTATTAGAGGATAGCCCGGCCGCTGGTTTGTACACTCGCCTCCTTTTCTATGCGATCTTGAGCCGATTGAACAAGGGGACCTTGGCAAAGTCCACGAGGAAGGCGAAGGCGGCCGCCGACAACAGGGTTCCTCCCACGACGAGTATGGGCAGAGGACTCATGGCGATTCCGCAAGTCGCCAGCGTGGAAGCGATCAGCAGATCGAGCGTAGAGCACGCGACGAGCAACCGGCTTGGGCGACAGGACCCCAGGCGCTGGCGCTCCCGATTCGTGTAAGTGGTCGCCTGATTTCCAAACACGACCGCCAAGAAGGCCAAAGTTCTTAACATATCGATGCCAAAACCCAGGCGGAACCTGGCGATGGCCAGAACGGCGATACAGAAGATCAGTTCGCAGACGCCCATGAACACCCCGGCAATCGTCAACGCACCGATCCGCCAGCGATTGGGTAATGGCGACGGCCGCACGTTGTCCGTGGTCAAAGACATTCCGAGAAAATCGCCGGTAAGCATAATGATGGCCATCAACATGGGAGTCAGGATGGCGTGCCCGGTCATGGCCAGACCTAAGGCCAGAAAGAACAGTTTTGAGATCTTGCCGGTAACTGAGTTGAGCGTGTAGGTCAGGATGCGCTGGAAGGTCACGCGGCCCTCTCTTACCGAAGCGACGATGCCGCCGAGGCCCGGCTTGGTCAGCACAATGCCGGCCGCCGACTTGGCGACATCGGTGGCGGTGGACACGGCAATTCCCATTTGCGCCTGACGGAGGGCCGGCGCGTCGTTGGCGCCGTCTCCGCACATGCCGACGGTATGGCCGCTCTTTTGAAACGCCTTGACGAGGTTGTATTTTGCCTCGGGAAGAACGCCGGCGAAGACAGCGAACTCCTCGGGGCGTACGCCCTCCGGGATCGGCCCGGGCGGCGAGACGGCCCCATCCAGGCCGATCGCGCGGGCCACGATCTCCGCCGTCGCCGGTGCGTCGCCGGTTAGCATCACGGTGCGGACTCCGAGGGTGTGCAACTCGGCGATGAGCGCCGCCGAATCCGCTCTGGGCGGATCGCTCAGGGCAATGATCCCGGCGATCTTCAGCGCCTCTGGCGGGCCCACGGCGACGGCCAGTACGCGGTAGCCCTGCGCCTCCAGTTGGCCGGTCTTTTGGGACGCGTCCGGCGGAGCGGGCGCGAGGCCCGCAACTGCCGTGAAGGCTCCCTTCACGACCCGGACCACGGCGCCCCTGGCATCGACAGCCGTGGCTTCAGACATCTTGGTGGCGGGATCGAAAGGCACGAATTTGCTCAGTTTCGGTGGATCGGAGGCGACTTTCCGGGCACTGGCGCCACGGATGGCGGCATCTACGGGATCTTGCCCGCCGTCCGAACTGGCCAGGGCAGCCCACCCCAGAACGTGCGACTCGTCGAAGCCGGGCATGGCGTGAACGTCGGTTACGGTCAGCTCGTTCTGCGTCAGCGTGCCCGTCTTGTCGGCACACAGGACCTCGATGCTTGCCGCTTCGTCCACAGCGGAGAGGCGCGTGGGCAGGACACCGAGACGCGCCAGCGCCCGCGCGCCAAGCGCCGCGGCGAGCGTAAAAGTGGCGGGCAGCGCTACCGGGATCGACCCCAGAACGGCCGTGAGCACCAGCGGAACGATCTCATTCGCCGGCATCTTGAGAGAGTGGGCATATCCCACGAGGATCACGATGATGGAGCCGCTGCAGATGGCGAGATTGCGCACCACGCGCAGGACGGCCTTCTGCTGGGAACTCTCGACGTGCGCGGTGCGAACCAACTCCGCCGTGCGTCCGAACTTTGTGCGCGTCCCGGTGGCCGTCACTTCCGCGACAGCCTCGCCGCGCCGCACCAGGGCTCCGGCGTACGTTTCGAATCCAGCGCCGGCTTCGATGGGTACGGATTCGCCGGTGAGCATGGACTGGTCGAGCAGGATCTCGCCCTCGGTCAGCCGCACGTCGGCGGCAACTACGGCTCCGAGCGACAACTTCACAATATCGCCGGGTACGAGCCCGGAAGCAGGCACGGTGGCCCAGGCATTATCGCGACGGACCGATGCGTTCAGTGCGAGCCGCGATTTCAGCGCGGCGAGAGTCGCCTGCGCGCGCCCTTCCTGGAGGAATCCAAGAGCGGCGTTGAAGGCCAGTAGAACCGCAATAACTCCAGCTTCGATGAATTTGCCGAGGACAAGTTCGAGCACGACCGCAGCTTCCAACATACAGGGGACCGGCGCCCAGAGGTGAGTTAATGCCCTGCGAAGCGGGTGCAGAGCCGTGTCGGGCACGGCGTTTGGACCGAACTTTTCAAGCCGGCTACGGACTTCCTCACTGGTGAGGCCGGTGGGAGTCCGCACATCCATAACTGTGGCCATTAGTTCATACCTATTTCGTAAGCGGCTTGCGGATCGACTTCAGTGCCTTCGCACGTTTGGCAACAGTCATGGGATACGCCATGGCGCACCACAGAACTTTCGCGGGCTCTACAGAGGCACTTCTGGGGCCACAGACTCAATAACAGGTTCTGGTGCTATGCGTGCAGTGGCAACAGTCCGGCGGAGTCGCCTGAGTGCTCATGGCCGCCAGGCTCTATCTCGTAATCGAGTCCGTCACACCGGACCACAGCCACACGCTCGCTTCCACTGCTCCCGATCCGGCTGACGGGGCGGGAGGTCTGCCCGTGCGCCGATCGGCAGCTTGGCCGTCCGGTGCGGACTCTGCACCTTCTGCGGCAGATTCTGCACAAGCCGGATCCGACTCGCAAGGTCCCGCGATCCAAGCCGTCTGAATTGGCGGTTTCGGGCTGAACTGAACGTTGGGGCTGCGCGTGCATTGATTATCGAGCGGTCTTGCGAAGTGGGAGCGGCCGTAAGGTAGCGAGCAACACCCGCCCGGGAGGGCAAAGACAATGTTGACCAATGGAAGCGACTTAAAGGGCCTTACGATACGGGCTACCGACGGCGAGCTTGGAACTGTAGATCAGTTCTATTTCGACGATGAGATATGGGCCATCCGTTACCTGACGGTTGAAACCGGCGGTTGGTTGGGCGGACGGCAGGTCCTGATCTCGCCCTTTTCCATAACTAATGTAGACTGGCGTGCTAAGCGGTTGGATGTGGCGCTGACGAAAGCGCAGGTTGAGAATAGCCCCGAGATCGACACACGTCAGCCCGTCTCCCGGCAGCACGAGGCCGCATACCTCGGGTACTTCGGGTATCCCTATTACTGGGGCGGCCCTTATCTCTGGGGCCCCGGGTATTACCCTGCCGACGTTGTGGCGCAAACTACTCTTTCCCCGGAAACCATGGCCGGCCGGATCCGGAAAGAATCGACGGATTCACACCTGCGCTGTAACGAAGCGGTTACAGGCTATTCCATCGAGGCAACCGACGGTGACATCGGGCATCTGGCCGGCTTTGTGGTGGACGATGAAGGCTGGGCGATCCGATATATCGAGGTGGCAACGCGGAACTGGTGGCCGGGAAAGAAAGTATTGGTGTCGCCCGCATGGATCGATCGGGTGAGCTGGGAGGAATCGAAGGTCTCTACCGGCCTCTCGCGGGAAGCCATAAAGAGTGCGCCGGAGTATCTGGAGTCGAAGTCGATCACCCGAGAGTACGAGAACCGGCTCCACTTTCATTACGGCCGGCCGCCATACTGGCTACAGGAAACTGCACACGCGTCTCCGTATTCCCTGAGCGGCGTTTAGGTGTGCGCGTGGGCCTTTCGGCAGCGGGAGGCCCAGCGGTTGCGGCCAAGTCTTCGCCAGTTGCGTTTGGCGACTCGGCGCATGCCGGTGTTTGCGCGATTGTCACAGAGTCTACTCGCCGGAAGCGATGCCATGCCGGATGGCGTATGCCGTCAAGGCGGCGTCGGTGTGGATGCCCAGCTTCTCGGTGATCTTCTGCTTGTGAAATTCCACGGTCTTGATGGAGACGCCGAGAATTTGGGCGATTTCCTTGCGAACGCGTCCTTCCGCCACTAATTGGAGCACTTCCCGTTGCCTGGATGTGAGATCGGGGGAGAGCTTTTTCGGCAGCCGCAAGAAGGCGGGAGATTCCGTGGCCAGGCGTTTCTGGATCAGCGAACTAATGTAGCGTTGGCCACTGTCCACATCATGAAGCGCCGTGACCAGTTCGGTGGCCGCCGACTGTTTCAACACGTATCCGGATACTCCCGCCTCGAACGCCGCGCTGACAAAACTGAGGTCCGCATGCATGGTGAGGATAATCAGTTTCGCATCGGGATTGGATTGCTTCAGCCGCCGCGCGGCTTCGATGCCGTTCAAGCCGGGCATGGAAATATCCAGCAGAATCAGGTCCGGCTGGTGTTTTTCGGCCGCTTCCAGCACCGCCCTGCCGTCGCCGGCCGTCGCCACCACGTTGAATTCCGGCGCCAGGAGGGCCTTCAAACCTTCGACGAGGATGGTATGATCGTCGGCCAGCAGAAGCCGCAGCTTCTTCATGGTGCGCTCGATTCCGCCGCGATGGCGGGCGGGTTTGTTTCGAGAGGAATCCGGATCTCGATGCAGGCGCCGTCGCCGGGCTTGACCGAGATCGAAAAGGTCCCGCCTATGTGGCGCACGCGTTCCTCCATGCTGATCAGTCCAAGCCCTTTCCCTCTGGCGCGCTCAAGGTCGAATCCACGGCCGTCATCCTGGATGGCGGCGTGCAGAATATCGTCGATGCCGGAGATGGATACGGCGGCATGCTTCGCCCCGGCATGTTTGGCGACGTTCCCCAGCGCCTCCTGAACCACGCGATACACACACAGGGCCACGCCGGGCGGGATTGTCGCGGGCATGGCGCTCGCGGTGAACCGTACCTTGCACTGCCTTAGTTTTGAGAACTCCTCGCAGTACGCTCGCAGGGCCGGTTCGAGGCCGAGGTGCGTCAGCATGAAGGGGTGAAGGTTGCGGGCAGTGCGGCGGAGATCCTCCGACAGCACCTCTATCTGCTTTTGCAACTCACCCAGTTTGCGATGCAGTTCTTCGGGCGAGATCCCGTGGGCCTGATGCAAAACCTCCAATTGAATGGCCAGCGCCGCCAGCCTCTGGCTGATGTCGTCGTGAAGCTCCTGCGATACCCGGCGCCGCTCCTCCTCCTGGGCCTCCACCAGGCCGGCGGTCAGCGTCCGCAGTTGCTCCTGACTGTGCCGGAGGATCTCGGTTTGTTGGAGCGCCTTTTCGACCAGCCGGGCCTCGGTAACATCCACGCCGATCCAAACCAGGTGCTGGGTGGCGCCCTGCGCCTCGGTGACCAACGTACTGGACCAGGAGATCAAATGGCGATGGCCGCTGCGGTCCACCCAATGATTCTCATGTTCCCGTGCGGAGCGGTTCCCGGCGATCTCCGTGTACACCTGTTTGACGGCTTGGATTTCTTCGGGAGGCACGAGGACGTCCCAGACGGGCTTTCCCTCCACCTCCTCGAAGGAGTACTCGCTGAGCCGGCGGCAGGCGAGGTTAAAGCGGGCGATGCGGCCCTCCAGGCCGGTGACCATGACCAGAGCGGCCGCCGATTCCAGTACCGCCGCGGTGAAGGTCTGCTCGCGCTGCAATTCGAGATGGACTCGCTTGGAGACATCGATATCGACAAAGGTCACTACCGCGCCATCGATCTTATTGTCCATGGTGCGGTACGGCCGGACGCGCATGGAATACCAGCGGCCTTCCCGGTCCTGGACCTCGCGCTCGCGCATGCTCATGGTATCGACGACCTCGGTGACCAGTCCCGCCAAATCCGGCACATCGAGATTCGGCCGGAGGCTGACGACGGGGCGCCCCACGTCGCCGGGCAGCAGGTTCAATAGTGTTGCGGCCTGGGGGGTGAAACGCCGGATGCGCCAGTCGCCACTCAGCATCAGGATGGGGATGTTGACGCTGCTGAGCAGGTTAGTGAGGTCGTCGTTGAGTTGCGCCAACTCGAAGTTGCGGTTCCCAAGCTGCTCGTTGACCGTAACCAGTTCTTCGTTGGTAGACTGCAACTCCTCTTTGGCGGTTTCCAATTCCTCGTTGGTGGACTGCAGTTCCTCGTTGCCGGAAAGGGCTTCTTCGTTGGCGGATTTCAGCTCCTCATTGATGGCTTCCTGCTCCCGGATCATCGACTGGAGGGACTCCTTGGTGGCCTGCAGATCCTGGCGGAGCCGCGCGTCCTCCTGCATCTGCCGCCTGCCGATGGCCGGCGTCTGGCTCCCGGCTTCCGGCCGCGCCGGCTCGCCCACGGGCGTTTCCCGAAACAGTACCAGAAAGAAACGCTCCCCCAGATCGCTCTTGATCGGAACCACATCTACGGAGACGTCCCAGAGATGGCCGTCGCGCCGGACGTGGATGCCTGCCTTGCGAACGGCGATCTGTTGTTTCCTGGCGTGGTGAAGGGCCGGGCGAAGTTCTACGGCGAGTTCCGGGCGCACCATGCGGAGCAGGCCCAGGCTCGCCTGGCCGGCCGGTGGAGATAGGTATGGGCTACATTCCCCGCGGAAGTGAAGAATGTGCAGGTTCTCATTCACGACTAGGCCGGCCGGGGCGTATTGGCTGAGGACAATCCGGTCCGCTTCCTGCTGCACGTCGAAGCGCGATTGCGTTTCCGGCTTCCCGGCGGCCGCTCCCATGGCAAACTCGGAACGCGCGGCGACGGACAGGTCGAAAACCGGCCTGGGTTCTCCGGGATTCTTTAGACTGATCTTGTGTTCCCGGTCGATGGCGGTGAAGAGGTCCGCGAAGCCGGTGATCGATTCCGACTTCCCCTGCATCAGGAAACCGGTGGACTTGAGAGCGTAGTGGAAGATTCCCATGATCTTCTTCTGCAGCACCGGCCCCATGTAGATGAGCACGTTGCGGCAACTGATGAGGTCGAGGCGCGAAAAGGGAGGGTCCACTGCGAGGTCGTGCCGCGCGAAAACGCACATCTCGCGTAAAGGTTTCGCGATCTGGAAACCTCCCGCCGCTTTGACGAAAAAGCGCCGCAAGCGCTCCTGGGAGACCTCGGCGAGGCTGCTCTCGCTGTACACGCCGGCGCGCGCTTTTTCGATAGACACGGCGCTGATATCGGTGCCGAAGATCTGGACGGGAATGCTGCCGGCGCGGACGCCCAGACACTCCATCAGGACCATGGCGACGGAGTACGCCTCTTCGCCCGTGGAGCAGCCCGGGACCCAGACACGAATGGATTCGCCAGGCGGCTTGTTATCGAGAATCTTGGGGAAGATCCGTTCCGCGAGCGCCTGAAACGCCACCGGCTCCCGGAAGAAGCCGGTCACGTGAATGAGGATATCTTCGCATAAGGCCGCCGGCTCGGCAGGGTTGTCATGAAGGAAATCCAGGTAGCTCTTCAAGCTCTCCAGTTTGTGCAACAGCATCCGGCGGGCTATCCGCCGCTTGATGGTGCTGTACTTGTAGTAAGCGAAATTCACTCCAGTCGCCCGGTGGAGGAGTATGAAGATCCTGTGCAGTTCGTCGCCGCCCTCGTCGGCCTGCGCCTGCGGTTCAATTCCCAGATAGGGATGCCGGCCGATGCGCGCCAGTTCGCTCGCGATGCCCTCGGGCGGCAGGACGAAATCCACGCACCCGGCGGCGATGGCGCTGCGCGGCATGCCGTCATACTTCGCGCTCTTGATGTCCTGGGCGAAGGTAATGCCACCTTCGGTTTTGATGGCCTTCAGCCCCATGGTTCCGTCGGAAGCGGTTCCGGAGAGAATCACTCCGATCGCGCGATTGCCGCGGTCTTCGGCCAGGGAGCCCAAAAAGTAATCGATGGGCAGGTGCTTCACCGCCGGCTCCCCACGGGCCATCAGGTGAAGCGTTCCGTTCCTGATCCCCATGGTCTTGTTCGGGGGGATGACGTACACATGATTGGGTTCCACTGTCATGCCCTCTTCCACTTCCGCCACAGTCATGGCGGTGGCTTTGGAGAGCAACCTGGCCAGCAAGCTCTCATGTCCAGGGTCGAGGTGCTGTACCAGTACCAACGCCAGACCGGTATCCGAAGGCAAGGCCATGAGGAGTTCCCGGAACGCCTCGAAGCCGCCCGCCGACGCGCCGACGCCAACGATAGGGAGAGGTGGTTCCGGGATCGACAGCTCGACGGGGCGGGTAGCGGGCTCCGCTTCGACCTTCCGGCGGGGCTTACGTCGAGGCATAACCACCGCAGGGTATTTTGTCTCTGTGCGAGCGTTCTTTCGGGGCTTCGCCGAACTTTTGCGAGCCATAGTCTTCCTCCCCGGGAAGCGAACCGGGCATTGCAAGGCCGCCGCCCGGCGGGAGCGTGCGAACATATTCTCTCATAACAGCCCGGACAGGGTAGTAATTCCGCCGGAGGGGGCAGTTGAACCCGGCTTACCTAGGCACTCTCCTAGTTCCATTCGTTCCACCGGAGTTCTATTATCGGAAACATAGACATCAACTGAGTTCAAATCGGAGACTGAAGTGGCGCCTTGCAGGTCGCTGGATTACCGATCGTCAAGGCGCTGTTGTGTCTGCGCCCGCGAGGTAACGGATCGAGAACCCCCGAGACAGGGCGTGCGGGAATGCCGACCGATGCCAACACTTTGTAGCCACGTTTGCTGCACTTCGTCCTGTTACCGCCGCTTCATGCGGGGCCTGTGATTCGGATTGGAGGGAACGTGGTAGACAGCCGGTCGCAAACCAACTGCGTTCCTCGGGAGCGCATTATCGCAAGCGCGACAGTTGCTTCGGATGTCTCCTTGTTGCCGGAAACATTAGTTCCACCGGAATGCCGGACGTTGTGGCGCACGCACGCCCGGCGGCGTGCGGCGACACTTCGCGGCACCTTCGGACCGGCAGACCCGGTACAACGCGGTGCAATGGGTCTGGAACCGCCAAAACGCGGAGGAAGTTCGCAACAGGAATCAATCATGTGGTGGCAACCGGGACCTGGCCATCGTGGAGACAACAAAATGGAAGCGATCGTCTTGACGGATGACGACCTAAAGCGTCTTGAAACAAGGTTTGGACCGGTCGTGCGCAAAATGGGTCCGTGGAATTCCGATGGTATCTTCGGCTATGAGAGTGTTCCGATAGTAGCCGTGGAGCGGGCGGCGGAAGCACTCCACAATCCCAATCTGCTGGTAGCGCTTCCTCGCCTGCGCACGCCCGAACGGACAAAAACATTCATCGAATTGTTGGACGGCTGCGGTTCCGTATTGGCCGAGACAATCGTTAGCGCCTATAGGGAATTCTCGTCGGGGTGTCACCAATCGGCGACGATGGATTCCAGGAACGCCTGGTAGGATTCGCGATGCCACCACAATCTGCCGTCTCGGGCCGGGTCCTCATCGTCGATGACGACGAGCGGCAGCGTAGCGCCCTGGTCGCGATACTTTCCGAGTGCGACTTCGACACCGAGGAAGCGGCCGACGGGCAGGAAGCGCTGGAACGGCTCGCAGCCTTCCACGCGGACGTCATTGTTACGGATTTGATCATGCCGCGCATGGACGGTTTCGAACTGCTCCGGCACTTGAAGGACCGCGGCGATCTCACGCCGGCGATCGCGCTCACCGCTTTCGGAAGCATGGACAAAGCGCTTTCCGCCGTCCACGACCTCAAGGCATTCTGGTTTCTGGAGAAGCCGGTGGAGCCAGGCGCCTTCAAAATTCTCCTGGACCGCGCCATCCGCCACAAAAGAAGTCTGCAGAAGACCGACGAACTAAAGCGCGACCTGAGTCTTCGCGGCGTGCTCGGGGACCTGGTGGGAACCTCTCCAGCCATGCTGCAGACTTTCTCGCTGATCAGACAGGTTGCCCCCACCTCGGCGTCCGTGCTGATCCGCGGAGAGAGTGGCACCGGAAAGGAACTGGTTGCCCGGGAAATCCACAGATGCAGTCCCCGCAGCGATGGCCCTTTCCTGGCGATCAACGCGGCCGCCTTACCCGAGGCCCTGATCGAGAGCGAGTTATTCGGACACGAAAAGGGCGCGTTCACGGGGGCCATGGAGCGCTCGGCCGGCTGTTTTGAGCAGGCGGACGGGGGCACTCTGTTTCTGGACGAGATCGGCGAGATGCCGCACCCTACGCAACCGAAGCTACTGCGCGTTCTCGAGGATTTGCGGGTACGCCGGCTGGGTGGCAAGCACGAGGTCGCGGTGGACGTTCGAGTACTTGCCGCGACCAGTCAGGAAATCGGATCGCATTTGAGAGAAGAACTCTACTACCGGTTGAGCGTCTTTCAGATCGTAATTCCGCCCCTGCGTGAACGCAAAGAAGACATTCCGATGATCGCCGATGTGATGCTGCAGAATCTGAACAAGAAACACGGCACGCGCGTTACCGGAGTGGATGCCGAAGTTCTGGACCTTCTTTATCGGCATGATTGGCCCGGCAATGTGCGGGAACTGCGCAATGTTCTGGAGCGGGCGGCTATCATAGCCGGAGAAGGCCCGCTCCTGCCAACCCATATCGATTGCCCCACGCTCGGCCTAAGCCCAGGCCCATATAGCCGGAGGCCGCCGGGCCGCGAGGGTCTCGCCACGCTCCAGCCGGGCCAGCCATTGGTGAAACTCGAAGAGACTTACATAAAGCTCACGCTCGAGCACGTGCACGGCAATCGCAAACTCGCAGCGGAGGCGTTGGGAATCAGCCTGCGGACGCTGCAGAACCGGATTGCGGAACTGCGCCAGGAGGCCAAGATAGTGGCTGCGAGCTAAGTTCGGAATTCATTCCGCCCGCGAACTACGGTTCCATCGGATGAGACGCAAACCCGTAGCGTGCGCACTCGTGCGCGCCGCATCCCGACTCGTCGGGATGCCCGGCGAACGCCCAAGGTCTCCGAGGTTCTCCGCCGGGCATCGCCATGAGTGGCGACGCGGCAGGCATGAGTGCGTACGCCACGACGGCACGCCGATTCTGACAGTCCCAAGCGCAACCGGGCCGCGGTTGTCTCGGAGCCCGCCCTCAGGCTCTCGCGTGCCTTTGGCTATTCGGCCTCGATCCGCGCAAAGCGTAGAACAGGATGTACAAGTAACAGAGAACGGGGAGAAAGAAGGCGTGGTGGAGTCCAATTCGGTCGGCAATCGCGCCTTGCATCAGCGGCAGAATTGCACCGCCCACGATGGCCATCGTCAGGATGCCCGACCCACTTCCCGTCAACGGGCCGAGTTCCGCTACACCAAGAGCGAAGATGGTGGGGAACATGATCGAATTGAAGAAACCTACGGCGAGAATGGTCCACATCGCCGTATGTCCGCCCAGTAACATGGAAGCGGTGACCAACAATGCGGCAGCGATGGCGCACAGAGCAAGCACGTATCCGGCCTTGATCCGCCGCAGAACAACCGCGCCTAGGAAGCGGCCGATCATGGCGCCACCCCAGTAAAACGAAACATATCCCGCTGCGGTGGCGGCGGAGAGGCCGGCGATTCCGGGCAAACCGAAATAGTTAACCAGGAAGCTTCCGATTGCCACTTCCGCTCCAACATAGGTGAAGATTCCAATCGCTCCGAAGAGAAGGTTCGGATGCTTCCAAATCGAATCGTTGACCTTCTCTCCAGGCCGAAGGGCCGCCGCGGTTTCGAGTTTCGGTAGCTTGACAATTCCGATCAGGACCGCCAACAAGATCAGGGCGCCTCCGATCACTGCGTAGGGCATCTTGACCGAATTCGCGAGCTGCACGCGATACAGTTGCAGGGCCGGCGCGGTTAGTTGCGCTACCTTCCGGATCGCCAGCGGCGCGGCCAGCAGAATCAACAGTCCTCCGAGTTTGGGGGCGATGGTGGTGCCTAGCGAGTTGAACGCCTGCGTCAAATCGAGGCGGCTGGGCGCCGTTTCCGGTTTGCCCAACACGACGACATAAGGATTGGCGGCCACCTGAAGGCCGGTGATCCCCGCCCCCAGAATGATGAGTGCGGTCAGAAACAATGGGTACGACGCGGTGGACGAGGCAGGCAAGAACAGAAAGGCTCCGAATGCCATGGTCAGCAAGCCGGCCACCATGGTCCGCTGATAGCCGATCAGGTTCACGATCTTGGACCACGGCAGTGAGAATAAGAAGTAGGCGGAGAAGAATGCAAACTGCACCAACATCACTCGCGAATAGCTGAGGTCGAAGATCGACTTCAGTCGTGGCACCAGGATGTCGTTCAGACAGGTCAAAAGGCCCCACATGAAGAATAGGGTTGTGACGATGGCCAGAGGACGCGAGTAATTCGGGACCGCCGTAACGGGCGGAACGCTCCGCGTCGGAACAAGATTGCCAGTAAGCTGTTGAGTTGCCATTTCTTTAGACCTCAGTGTTGCGCGGGCCGTTTGTGTCCGTAGTGAAACCGGTTTCTACCACCACGTTTCGCCTTGTACTCCGAATGTCAGGCCGTTGGTTCTGTTCAGATAGGGCGGCCCGCCTACAAATCCGCGAAGTCCGTCCGACCAACTCGCATAGGTCAGGAAGACCCGAAGCACGGGCCGGCTCTCGAACTTTCTGCCCGCTCCGATCTGCGGCGCGATGGTGAACTTGCGCAGCCAGCCGTCGTACTGGCCGCTGACGCTATGGGTGTGATCGAAACCTGCCTCGAATGCCAGTGAAAGGTATTTGGTGAAGAACACTTCCGGTCGGGCGCCAAACGACAGCCACTGGTCCCACCCGTGTTGCGGATTGCCATCCTTGATCCGTTGATAGACAAAGATGGGCATGAAGGCAATCCTATCGCTGGCCTGAAAGAGGACCTGTTCCGTCGCCAGAAATCTCGCCGAACTACGGACATACTGCGTTGGATCGTCGATCGACGTACTGAGGTTGCTGGCCGCTCCGGTTCCGTACGCGACGGAGAACGAATGATAACCACCGTGCCATTCGAGTTGTTGCTGGCGCAAGTCGAATGCATATCCCGTCGATGCGGGAATGATCGTACCCGCCGGTGTCGTGCCGCCTTTCGAGTCGGCGAAATCGAACCATCCGCCCCAAAGGCCCCCAGGCCCCTTCACGCCATACAGGCGCACGTCGATGTTGCTCTTTGTGTAGTTGCCGTTTGCGGTGACAATGTCGGGCCGCGCCCCGGCCAGGTAGGCCAGAGCCACTTTGCCGAACCGAACGTTGAGATCCTCGACGCCGGCTCCGTAGCCGCTCATGTCCAGCGAATAGAAGTCGTCGATCTCAATGTGCCGGCGGCGGTAATATCGTTCGCCCGCCCAGAATTTGGCGTCCGGCTGGCTCATCAGAACATTGCCCGCCTGTACATAGGCTTCACGCAGGCGGAACTGGTCGCTACCGACGGCGCCGGAGGGACTTGCATAGCTGGCGGAGTTGCTGGTATTGGCCTCGACCGTGACCAATGTCTTCATCCACGCCTTATCGGAAGTTCGATCCGGGTTCAGCCAGTTGTTGACAAAGATGAATTCCCCGTAGGTCTCCGCTTCATTCCCCAGCCGGTACTTAGCGCCGCTTCCAGGGGCCTGAAACGCTACCTGCTGGCCGCCTACACTGTTCAGCCCGTAGCCTGAACGAAGGTACCCGTGGAACTCGAAGCTCTTCACTTCCTGCTGTAGTTCCGCGATACTCCGGTCCGCCTCGCTTAGGTATTCATACGTCGGCTCCGAAGGCAGGTGGCCTTGATACCTTGCCAAGGCATTATCGACAGCCTTCTTGGCGGCTTCTTCGGCCGCCCGTTTTACCGCCGAGGCGGTCTCCTCTTTCTTTATCTTCTCGCTGGCCTTGGTTTGTCTGTCGAGTTGTTGTTCCAGGGCCGCGATGCGTTGCTCAAAGTCGTGGGTCGTGTCGGCGTACTGCTGTTTCAATTGCTGTAGCTGCAGTTGTAACTGCGGTAGCGGGTCGGCTTGCTGCGCGGTAGCGTCCAAGGCGGTGAAGAATAGCACCGCAGTACACCAGATGAGCGACCTCGCTGGCCACTTCCCACGACTAGGTGAGGCTTTCTGCGGTGCCATGTTCTTCGGTCCGTACGTTTTAACAGTGCTCCTATGCACGACATGTTCCAAAACGTTACACGGCCATATTAAGGCTGATGGCGCGGAGACGGGACACCGGAGTGGCGAGCCAATGAGCGCGGAACCACAGTTTCTGCACTTGCCAGTGCGGGAGTTGCCGCTGGCCGTGCTGCTGCCAGTCGATCCACGCGGAGAGTTGGCCAATGACTCAATCCGCTACCGGATTCGACAGGCAGGATGTGCACCTGAAAGTGCGAAATTTGCCGGTGCGATCTCCGAATGCCCGGTTCTACAACTGTCCGACCTTCAATTCGCCGTAAAGCGAGTTGCATTTACTTTGGATAGACGGGCCCGGTTGGCCATCGGGGCTCCACCCGGCAAGTGCGTCGATTTGGTCTTCCGCCACGCGCGGGGCCGTCCTCCGGCTTCTTACGGGGATTGCGTTCCGGGCTTCATCTCTCCCCAGTCTACGAGTGGTGAATGAACTGCAAAGCATGGCCTGGAGATTTGCCTCAGCGGTGCCGAGCGATACCCGGCGTCGTCCGGCTAAGGTCGCAAGTCTGCAAAGCGAGGAGACAGTTCTATGAGCGTTAACCGTTTGAAAGAGTTGGGAAACCTAGGCCAATCCCTGTGGTTGGATTACATCCGGCGCGACCTGATCTCTAGCGGAGAACTCCGGCGTTTGATCGAGGAGGATGGACTGCGCGGGATGACCTCGAACCCGTCCATTTTTGAGAAGGCGATTTCGGGCAGCCACGATTACGACGAGGACATTCGCGCCATCGCGTCGAGCGGAAAAGGCGCCGAGACAATCTACGAAACGCTCAGCCAGCGCGACGTGCAAAGCGCCGCCGACGAGTTCCGGCCGCTCTACGACGCGACCGACGGCCGCGACGGGTATGTCAGCCTGGAAGTCAACCCTCACCTGGCGCACGACACGAAGGCCACGGTTGAGGAGGCCCGCCGGTTGTGGGCCGCCCTGGACCGGCCAAATGTCCTCATCAAGGTGCCGGGGACGGCCTGTGGACTGCCCGCCATTCAGCAACTGATCGGCGAAGGCATCAGCGTCAACGTGACACTGCTGTTTGGATTGCCGCGGTATCGCCAGGTGGTGGACGCCTATATCGCCGGCCTCGAAACGCGTGCGGCCCAGGGGCAGCCCTTGGACCATCTAGCTTCAGTGGCCAGCTTCTTTGTAAGCCGCATCGATGCGCTGGTCGATCCACTGCTGGGGGAACTGATAGCGCGAGGCTGCAAGGAGTCGGAACTCGCGACGAAAGCGCGCGGGCAGGTCGCCATCGCCAGCGCGAAGGCAGCCTATCAAATCTACAAAGAGACCTCTGCCTGCGAGAGGTTTACCAAGCTGGCGGCCCAAGGCGCTCGCGCCCAGCGGCTGCTATGGGCCAGCACCAGCACCAAGAACCCGGACTACAGCGATGTGAAGTATGTCGAGGCGTTGATCGGACCGGACACCGTAGACACGGCGCCAATGGAAACCCTCAATGCGTATCGCGACCATGGAGAGCCGAAGGCCCGGCTGGAACATCATGTCAAGGAAGCTCGATGGTTGTTGGACCGGCTGCCCGAATTGGGAATCGACCTCGACAAGGTGACGCTGCAACTCGAGTGCGAAGGAGTCCAGAAATTTAACAATCCGTTCGATAAGCTGATGGAGACCCTGGCGGAAAGGTCGCCGCGGCCGCTGACGATACATGCGTGAGGATAACTACGAAATCGGTACGATAAGTCATGAGTAAACAAATCCGTGCAAGCCACCCGATGTACCATCTCCTGCCTACGGGAATCGAGGGCTTCGATTCTCTGGCGGAACTGGCTCTGGACATGCACTGGTCATGGAACCATGCCACTGACGCGGTGTGGCGTCAGCTCGATCCCAAGCTCTGGGCAGTCACGAATAACCCCTGGGTGGTTCTGCAGACGGCCCCGCGCGACCAGATCGAGCGCGTGCTGGCCGATCCCGAGTTCCGGAAAACTGTAGACGGGTTGTTGGAAGCCGGGCGCCAGGCGGCGGATGCACCGGCTTGGTTTCAGATCAACCATGCGGCCGCTCCCTTGACCTGCGTCGCGTATTTCAGCATGGAGTTCATGCTGAGCGAGGCACTGCCCATCTACTCGGGCGGGCTTGGAAACGTGGCGGGCGATCAACTCAAGGCCGCCAGCGATCTCGGTGTGCCTGTGACCGGCGTGGGATTGCTCTACCAACAAGGATATTTTCGCCAGGTAATCGACAAGAACGGGGAGCAACAGGACCTCTACCCGTTCAACGATCCGGGACAGTTGCCGATCGCGCCGGTACGCCAGCCCAACGGGGAGTGGTTGCGGTTGGAGATCGCCCTGCCTGGATACTCCGTCTGGTTGCGGGCTTGGCAGGTCCAAGTCGGGCGCGTGAAGCTTTACCTGCTGGACAGTAATGACGCGGCGAACTACCCCGCTCATCGAGGAATTACCAGCGAGCTCTATGGGGGCGGGCCGGAGTTACGTCTCAAGCAGGAAATGCTCCTCGGGATCGGCGGATGGCGGTTGCTCCGCGCGCTCGGCCTCGAGCCGGAGATCTGCCACCTAAATGAGGGCCATGCCGCGTTCGCCGTTCTGGAACGCGCCCGGAGCTTCATGGAGGAAGCGGGCGCGCCCTTCGAATCGGCCCTGGCGGTGACACGAGCGGGGAATCTCTTCACCACCCATACGGCGGTCGCCGCCGGCTTCGACCGCTTCGATCCCGCCCTCATGGAGCAATACCTGGGTGGATACGCCAGGCAGAAGCTCGGCATAACGCTTCAGGACTTGCTGGCCCTTGGACGCGAGAATCCGGCCGACTCGTCGGAACCGTTCAACATGGCGTATCTGGCGATTCGCGGGAGCGGGGCGGTGAATGGCGTCAGCCGCCTGCACGGGAAGGTAAGCCGCCGCCTGTTTCTGCCGGTCTTCCCGCGCTGGCCGGAAGACGAGGTCCCCATCGGACACGTCACCAACGGAGTCCACACGCCCACCTGGGATTCGGCCGAGGCCGACGAACTGTGGACCCAAAGCTGCGGCCAGAACCGCTGGCTAGGGACGACGGAGAGTTTGGATCCGGACATCCGCCGCGTCTCCGACTCCAGGCTTTGGCAATTTCGCACTTCAGCCAGCAAGTGTCTGGTAGAGTACGCTCGCCAACGGTTGTCCCGCGATTTAGCCGCGGCGGGCGCGCCGCCCGAAGAAGTCGAAGCCGCGAGTCGTCTCTTCGATCCCAACATTCTGACGTTGGGCTTTGCGCGCCGTTTCGCGACTTATAAGCGGCCGAACCTGCTACTGCACGATCCACAACGTCTGCTTCGGTTGTTGGCAAATACACAGCACCCAGTGCAACTCATCATCGCAGGGAAGGCGCATCCGGCGGACCATGCAGGGCAGGCGCTGATTCGGGAATGGACGAGCTTCATCCGGCGGCCGGAGGTGCGTCCGCATGCGATTTTCCTCAGCGATTACGACATGCTCTTGACCCAACATCTGGTGCAAGGCGTGGACGTTTGGATCAATACGCCCCGGCGGCCCTGGGAAGCTTGCGGGACCAGCGGCATGAAAGTCCTGGTCAACGGAGGGATAAATCTGTCGGAATTGGATGGCTGGTGGGCGGAGGCCTACACGCCCGAGATTGGCTGGGCGTTGGGGGACGGGCAGGAACACGGCGACGATCCGGCGTGGGATGCGATAGAAGCCGACGCGCTCTACGATCTGCTGGAGCGCGACGTGATTCCCGAGTTTTATGCCCGCGACACGCAAGACATCCCCGTGGCCTGGGTGGCGCGAATGCGGAATAGTATGGCGAGTTTGACGCCGCGCTTTTCCGCCGACCGCGCGGTGCGCGATTACACCGAGCAGCACTACCTACCAGGTGCGGCAAGCTATCGTGAACGTGCGGCCGACAAAGGTTCGGTGGGCCGGAAGACGGTCGATTGGCGGCACGCCCTGGAAAAGGAGTGGCCCGAGTTGGAGTTCGGCGCTTCCAAGACTGAAACCAACGCGGGGCAGCACGTCTTCGATGTCGAGGTCTGTTTCCATGAACTCGACCCGGCCGCGGCGCGAGTGGAACTCTATGCCGACGGCGTGGATGGCAGTGGCCCGGTCCGGCAAGAGATGGAGCGGGTTGGACAACTGGCCGGGGCGTCCAACTGCTATGCGTTTCGGGCGCGGGTTTCCGCCGCGCGTCCAGCTAGCGACTATACTGCCCGCGTAATACCGGCCTGTTCCGGCGTCGCCGTTCCCCTGGAAACCGCCCATATCCTGTGGCAGCGTTGAACTTTGCTTTGAGTGGAGGTCCGGCATGGCAAGCAAGAAGCCGCTTAAGATAACAACCGATGTTACTTGCGCATTTCTGGACATCGGGGGCGTTCTGCTGACCGATGGCTGGGACCGTCTGGTCCGCAGACGGGCGGCGAAACACTTCAAGCTGGAGTGGGCGGAGATGGAAGAGCGGCATCGCCTGAACTTCGAGATCCACGAGGAGGGAAAGCTCGCGTTCGATGAGTACTTAGACCGAGTGGTCTTTTACAAACACCGGCCGTTCACCCGGACTCAGTTTCGCCGGTTCATGTGCGCGCAATCGAAACCTTACCCCGAAATGATCGATCTGTTCACCCAGCTCAAGGCCCGCCACGGGCTAAAGATCGCCGTGGTCAGCAACGAAGCGCGCGAGCTGAATGATTATCGGATACGCGAGTTCAAGCTGGGCGGGTTCGTGGATTTCTTTATCTCCTCTTGCTTTGTCCACCTTCGCAAACCGGACGCCGAGATGTTTCGGCTGGCGCTAGACATCTCCCAGGCGCCCGCCCGGCAGGTGGTTTACATCGACAACACGCCAATGTTCGTCCAGATCGCGGACGACTTGGGAATTCAAAGCATTCTTCACACGGATTACAAGTCCACGTGCGACAAACTGGCGTCCATCGGACTGAGTAACGAATGAGCCATCGCACGGACAAAGGTCTATGAAAAGGATTGAAACATGAAAACGGGCACCGTAATACCCGATCCGCTCTGCAAGAACCCCGCGGCGGGGAACCAAGACGAACAGGCCACGAAAACCAGCGCACTTACTCCGGACCTGCTGCACAAGATGGACGCCTACTGGCGTGCCGCCAACTATCTGGCGGTCGGGCAAATCTATCTCTACGACAATCCACTGCTGAAGCGTCCGCTGACTCTGGCGGATGTGAAGCACATGCTGCTGGGCCACTGGGGCACGACTCCCGGGCAGAACTTCATCTACACTCATTTGAACCGGATCATCAAGAAATACGACCTCGACATGATATACGTCTCCGGTCCAGGGCACGGTGGTCCGGCAGTGGTCGGTAACACCTACCTCGAAGGCACCTACAGCGAGATCTATCCGAATATCAGCCAGGATGAGGCCGGGCTGCGGAAGCTCTTTCTTCAGTTCTCGTTTCCGGGCGGAATTCCCAGCCACGCATCGCCGGAGTGCCCCGGTTCGATTCATGAGGGCGGCGAACTCGGTTACTCGCTCAGCCACTCGTTCGGGGCGGTATTCGACAATCCCGATCTCGTGGTCGCCTGCGTGGTCGGCGATGGCGAGGCGGAAACCGGACCGTTGGCTACCGCGTGGCATTCCAACAAATTTCTGGACCCGGCCACCGATGGGGCAGTGCTGCCAATCCTGCATCTCAACGGTTACAAGATCTCCAATCCGACCGTGCTGGCGCGCATCACTCGCGAGGAATTGGAACAGTTACTGCGCGGCTACGGATGGACGCCGTACTTCGTCGAAGGCCACGACCCGGCGCCGATGCATGAAGCCATGGCCTCGGCGCTCGACACGGCGATCGAGCGGATCAAACAGATCCAGCACGACGCGCGCGTCAACGGGAACATCGCCCGGCCGCGCTGGCCGATGATCGTCCTCAATTCGCCGAAGGGCTGGACCGGGCCCAAGTACGTCGATGGCCTGCAGGTGGAAGGAACCTTCCGCGCGCACCAGGTTCCACTTTCCGACCCTGCCACACATCCCGAACACCTCAAACTCCTGGAAGACTGGTTGAAAAGCTACCGGCCGGAGGAACTATTCGATGCGCAGGGCCGCCTGAAGCCGGAACTGGCCGAACTCGCGCCAAAGGGCGAACGGCGCATGGGCGCCAATCCTCATGCGAACGGCGGTATGCTGCTGCGCGACCTGCGAATGCCGGACTTCCGCGAGTATGCCGAGGCCGTGCCCTCGCCAGGGGTGGGAGGGATCGGCGATGCGCATGTGCTTGGACGCTTCCTGCGCGACGTGGCGAAACTGAATAACGAGCGGCGGAATTTCCGCGTATTCGGACCGGACGAGACGCTTTCGAACGGCCTCGAAGCCCTCTTCGAGGTGACGGAACGCCAGTGGGACGCCGCCACCGTGCCGAACGACGAGTTTCTCGCGCCGGCCGGGCGCGTCATGGAAATGCTCAGTGAGCATCAGTGCGAGGGCTGGCTGGAGGGCTACCTTCTCACTGGCCGCCATGGCCTGTTCAACTGCTACGAGGCGTTCATCCACATCGTCGATTCGATGTTCAACCAACATGCCAAGTGGCTGAAGGTAACATCGGGCCTTCCCTGGAGGCGCAAGATCGCCTCGCTGAACTACATGCTGGCATCGCATGTCTGGCGGCAAGATCACAATGGCTTCACCCACCAGGATCCCGGCTTTCTGGACCACGTCGTCAATAAGAAGGCCGAGATCGTGCGTGTGTACCTGCCGCCCGATGCCAACTGCCTACTCTCGGTGATGGACCATTGCCTGCGCAGCCGCCACTATGTCAACGTGGTGGTCGCGGGCAAACACCCGGCGCCGCAGTGGCTGACGATGGACGCCGCCGTCAAGCACTGCAGTGAGGGCATCGGCATCTGGCAGTGGGCCAGCAACGACCAGGGCATCGCACCCGACGTGGTCATGGCCTGCTGCGGGGATGTGCCGACGCTCGAGACTCTGGCCGCCGTCTCAATCCTGCGGGAGCATCTGCCCGACCTGAAGATCCGCGTGGTCAACGTCGTCGATCTGATGAAGCTGGAGCCGCGGACCGAGCACCCCCACGGGCTGAGCGACGTCGATTTCGACGAGTTATTCACCAAGGACAAGCCGGTTATCTTCGCTTTTCACGCTTACCCATGGTTGATCCACCGGCTGACCTACCGGCGCACCAACCACGACAATATCCACGTGCGCGGGTACAAGGAAGAGGGCACCATCACAACCCCCTTCGATATGACAGTTCTGAACGAACTGGACCGATTCCACCTGGTAATGGACACCATCGACCGGGTGCCTCGGACTGGCGACAGGGGCATTTATCTTAAGCAGCAGCTCAAGGACAAGCTGATTGAGCACAAACAGTACATCGACAAGAACGGCCAGGACTTACCGGAAATTCGTAATTGGAAATGGAGTATCCCGAAATGAACGCGCAACAGCTTAGAGACACCGCGAATGCGCTGGTCGCCGACGACAAGGGGCTACTGGCAATGGATGAAAGTACTCCAACCTGTAACAAACGATTTGCAAAGCTCGGGATTCCGCAGACCGCGGAGACCCGCCGCACCTATCGGGAATTGATTGTGACCACGCCCGGTCTCGGCGAGTCCATTAGTGGCGCGATCCTCTGCGACGAGACCATCCGCCAGCAAAAGAAGGATGGCACGCCCTTCGCGAAAGCCCTCGCCGATGCGGGAATCATTCCGGGCATCAAAGTGGATACAGGCGCGAAGGAACTGGCGGGTCATCCCGGAGAGAAGGTCACCGAAGGTCTGGACGGATTGCGCGACCGCCTGGCCGAATACTCCAAAATGGGCGCGCGTTTCGCCAAGTGGCGCGCGGTGATTGCAGTGGGCGATAGCATACCCAGCCGCGCCGCGATTGAGGCCAATGCGCAGGCGTTGGCCCGCTATGCCGGGCTGTGCCAGGAAGCCGGATTGGTCCCGGTCGTCGAACCCGAAGTGCTCATGGACGGCGGGCACACTTTGGGGCGCTGCTGCATAGTCACGGAGGAAGTCCTGCGAGCGGTTTTCAGCCAGCTTTACACGCAAGGGGTGCTGCTGGAGGGTGCGCTTCTGAAGCCCAATATGGTGATCCCAGGGTCCACCTGCCCCACGCAGGAAGCCGTGGACGTGGTGGCCGATGCCACGGTGAACTGTCTCTTGCGAGCGGTCCCGGCTGCCGTTCCGGGAATTGCGTTCCTGTCGGGTGGCCAATCCGCCGAACTGGCTTCGGCCCGCTTGAATGCCATGAATGTCAGGTTCAAGTCGCGACTGCCTTGGGCATTGGCGTTTTCGTTTGCCCGCGCCATCCAGCAACCCGCGTTGGAGATCTGGCAAGGCCAGGAGGCCCATGTATTGTCGGCGCAAAGAGCGCTGAACCATCGTGCGAAGTGTAACCGGGCCGCTCGCCGCGGAGAATACAACGCCGCGATGGAACAGCCTGTGCGGGGGAAAGTAAGTGGGGCCCCTGCCAATGAATGAGCCTAACCACAGCTCCCATCAGCACGGAGTGCCGGCTCGTGACAGCGTTCATCATGAACCGGATCCTTACTGGAAACGCGCCCACCACGATTGGCGTGTCTGGGTCGGCCTGTTCTTCATGTTCGCGGCTATCGCGATCTATGTCATGAGCAATAACCTATCGTTCTTCCCTCGCGGTCAGGCGCGGCAACTGCACTCCGACGGCAATGGAAAGTAGCAGATCCCATGAGCCTGGTCAATCTCTATCCTCTACGATTCGAACCCATCTATCAGTATCGGCTTTGGGGCGGCCGGCGTCTGGCGGACATCCTCACCGCGCCGTTGCCCGGCGACGGTCCAATCGGCGAAGCGTGGATACTCAGCGACCGCGACGATTTCCGGAGCCGCGTTGCCAACGGACCGCTCAAGGGACGGACCATCGGCGAATTGCTGGATCGGTCTCCCGCGCAAATGCTGGGTGAGTTGGCCGGGCGTTTCCTTCGATTTCCGCTGCTGCTGAAGTTCCTGGATGCACGTGAAATGCTCTCGGTCCAAGTGCATCCCTCGAGTGCGCACCCGGACCTGCTGCCGAAGGGCGAGAATGCAAAGACGGAAGCCTGGGTGGTGCTGGAGGCGGGGCCGGAGAGCCGTATCTACGCCGGCCTGAAGCCTGGCGCCACGGCGGAAACTCTGCGCCAGGCGCTTGGCAACGGAACGGTGGCGGACGATCTCGCGTGGTTCACTCCGAAGCCCGGAGATGGCGTTTTCCTGCCGGCTGGAACGGTTCATACGCTGGGCGGCGGACTGGTGGTATTCGAGGTTCAGCAGAACAGCGACGTCACGTTCCGCCTCTACGACTGGGGCCATGTGGACGCCAACACCGGCCAACCACGGGACCTCCAGGTTGACCAGGCGCTTTCCTGCATCGATTATTCCGAGGGTGCGGCCGGTCCGGTCGTTCCCGTCATTGAAGCGACCACGACCGCAAAGCGCGAGCGCCTGTTTCAATGCGAGCATTTCAGGTTGTGGCGCCTGAGCGGAGAGTCGCCGTTTGAAGTCGGCGCCGACGAGGTGCCGCGCGTGCTCGTCTGCATCGAGGGAGCGGGGCGGATCGATCACCACGGCGCCACTTATGCCGTCGGGAAAGGCGAGGTGTGGCTCCTGCCGGCGGTGGTGGGAGCGTGCGCTTTTCAGCCGCAAGGTCGAGTGAATTTGTTGGAAGTTGCGTTACCGGTGGCGGGTAAGTGAAGAAACTCATCGTGTTCGATCTGGACGGCACGCTTGCCGAAAGTAAGTCGTCGCTTGACGCCAAGATGTCGGCACTGCTCCACGACCTTCTCGGTGTCGTCAAAGTCGCCGTCATTTCCGGCGGCGGTTGGCCCCAGTTTGAAAAGCAACTGCTCGCCAATCTTCCCTGCGATGGACGCCTGGGGAACCTATCGCTGCTTCCCACATGCGGAACACAATTCTTCACGTACACAGGGGGTTGGAATCGGCTCTATTCGGAAGATCTCACCGCGAGTGAAAAAGAGAAAATCACCACTTCTCTGAGGCGGGCGGTTGACTTAGCGGGCTTCAGCCCCGAAAAGGTCTGGGGAGAGGTAATTGAGGACCGCGGTAGCCAGATTACCTTTTCCGCATTAGGCCAACGGGCCCCGTTGGAAGACAAGGCCAAATGGGACCCCGACTTCGCCAAACGGAAGAAGATCAAAGTTACCCTCGACACTTTGATCCCCGAATTCTCCGTCCGAATGGGAGGCGCGACTTCCATCGATGTCACCAAGCCCGGCATCGACAAGGCCTACGGAATCGGAAAGCTGCGCGACATACTCGGCATTTCATTGAAAGAGATGATTTACATAGGCGACGCTTTGTTCCCGGGGGGAAACGACTATCCGGCTGCGGAAGCAGGTGTGGAATGTATCCCGGTTCGCGGCCCTCAGGAGACTAAACCTGTTACTCAGGCAATCATCGCCTGTTTGGGCAGTTTATGAGCGAGTTCAAGTTACAGCGCCTGGGTGCGGTGATGGAGCCGGAGCCCGGTAATCCGCAGGAAATCGAAGGCGTCCTGAACCCCGCGGCCACTCGCGGCCCCGATGGCGAACTCTATCTCTTCCCGCGGCTGGTCGCACATGGGAACTACTCGCGTATCGGTATTGCACGGGTGCGGTTCAATCAAGCCGGCGATCCGGCAGGTGTCGAGCGGCTGGGCATCGCGCTGGAGCCCGAAGCCGACTATGAGCGGCGGCCCGGCGGCGGCGGTGGCTGCGAGGACCCTCGTATCACGTTCGTCGAGCCGCTCGATCGCTACATCATGACTTACACGGCGTTCTCATCCCAGGGCCCCCGAATCGCCTTTGCCTCGTCGAAGGACCTCTTCCACTGGCAGCGTCTGGGACTCGCGCGCTTCGGCCGGTATCAAGGCATCGAAATCGGCGATGTGGACGATAAGGACGCCAGCCTCTTCCCCGTCGCTATTCCCAACCCATTCGGCCACCTGGAGCTGGCCATGCTCCACCGGCCACTTTTTCCCGGCACTCGTCCGGAAGAAACCGCTCGTCACGCCGCGTCCCGGAACGTGGACCTCGATCGCGAAAGCATCTGGATCTCCTACTGTCCGATGGCTTTGGAAGGCCCCGAACCGTATCGTCTCGGCAAGTTTGCCTGTCATCACCGGCTGGCGAGTCCGGTGTCCCCCTGGGAGAGGCTCAAAATCGGCGGCGGCACTCCGCCCGTCCTGACCCGGCACGGGCACTGGCTGATCGTCTACCACGGTGTGAGCGAAATGGACGCACCGGGCAGCGACGCGCACGAGCTGTGCTATTCGGCCGGCCTGATGGTGCTCTCGAAAGAGCATCCCCGCGTGATTCGTTATCGCTCCGCGGAGCCGGTGTTGACGCCGGAACTGCCGCAGGAACGCCACGGAGCCGTCGCCAACGTGGTCTTCCCCACCGGCATCGACCGGCGCGGCGATCTCGGCTTACCGGGCCGACTCGATATCTATTATGGGATGGCCGACAACCGGATTGGCGTGGCGCGCCTCGATTTGCCGGACTTCGTGCCGAAGTCGGGAGTCGCCGACCCGCCGAAAGGAAAGGTGTAACTCGCCCGATTTCGAAAATTCAAAACCGTGAGCCAAACTTCTTCGACAGTTCCGATCCTCCAGGCCCCGCCGGACCGGAACTCGGTGGACGGACAAGAGCGGCCGACGCCCCTCGCCGATTGAGGAGGAGGAAACAATGAGGACGATTACGACGAAAGACGGAACGCGTATCTATTACAAGGACTGGGGCACTGGACCGCCCGTAGTGTTCAGCCACGGCTGGCCCCTCAATGCGGATAGCTGGGAGGCTCAAATGCTGTTCCTGGCCTCCAACGGCTATCGCTCGATCGCCCACGACCGCCGCGGCCGTGGCCGGTCGAGCCAGCCCTGGAATGGCAACGAGATGGACACCTATGCCGACGACCTCGAGGTTGCCCGCTATGTCGGCCGCCACGGCACGAAACGGATGTCCAAGGCCGCACTGATCTCCGCCGTCCCGCCGCTGATGTTGAAGACGGCGGCCAATCCCGGCGGGTTGCCGAGTCAACCGACAACAAGCTCGCCGTGGTAGTCCTCAAAGACATAGCGGACGAGGAACGTGTACACGCCGGAGAGTTTCTGAGATTGCTCCGCGAGCTTGTCCCCGGTGAAGAAAAGTTCTATGCCGAGGGGGCGCGAGAAGTCAAAGAGGCAATTGAGAAGATGCAGTAAAGAAACCCGGAACAGCCAGCCTCATCGGACACTGGGCGGCAAGGGCGCAGATCGGCGAAAGCATACATGAAGAACAACACCAGTCCTTCGAATCTCGGCGCGGTGGTTGCGGTGCGCGGCAGCGTCGTCGATGTCCGGTTCGACGCGCGCCTGCCGCCCATCTACTCGCTGCTGCACGCGAAGGAAGGAAAAATCGCCGTCGAAGTATTGGCTCAACTCGATGCCCATTGCGTCCGCGGAATCGCGCTGACCCCCACCGAGGGTCTCGCCCGCGGCAATCCCGTCGAAGATACCGGTGGGCAATTGAAGGCGCCGGTCGGCAAGGGAATCCTCTCGCGGATGTTCGACGTTTTCGGGAACTCCATCGACCGCCAGCCGGCGCCGGCGGATGTCCAATGGCGCACCGTCCATCGGGCCCCGCCGCCGTTAGAGCGGCGTTCCACCAAGTCCGAGATCTTCGAAACGGGGATCAAGGCCATCGATGTGCTCGTGCCGATCGAACGCGGCGGCAAGGCGGGCCTGTTCGGCGGGGCCGGCGTGGGTAAGACGGTCCTGCTCACCGAGATGATTCATAACATGATCGAGCACCAGAAGGGCGTGAGCATATTCTGTGGGATCGGGGAACGGTGTCGCGAGGGCGAGGAACTTTACCGGGACATGAAGGCGGCGGGCGTACTGCCTAACATGGTGATGGTGTTCGGGCAGATGAACGAACCGCCGGGCAGCCGGTTCCGCGTAGGCCACGCAGCCCTGACTATGGCCGAGTATTTCCGCGACGACGAGCACCGCGATGTACTGCTGCTGGTGGATAACATCTTCCGCTTCATCCAGGCCGGCATGGAGGTATCCGGCTTGCTGGGCCAGATGCCGTCGCGCCTGGGATATCAGCCCACCATGGGCACCGAACTGTCGGGGCTGGAAGAGCGCATCGCCAACACGGATACTGGCGCCATCACGTCCATTCAGGCGGTCTATGTGCCAGCCGACGATTTGACCGACCCGGCGGCCGTGCACACGTTTTCGCACCTTTCGACATCCATCGTGCTCTCGCGCAAGCGGGCGAGCCAGGGGCTCTTTCCGGCAATCGATCTGCTGCAATCCAGCTCGAAAATGGCCACGCCCGGCATTGTCGGCGAGCGGCATTACCGCCTGGCGCAGGAAATTCGGCGGACGCTGGCGCAGTACGAGGATCTCAAGGACATCATCTCCATGCTCGGTTTGGAACAACTGGCGCCGGAAGACCGTAATGTAGTCGCCCGCGCCCGCCGGTTGGAGCGATTCCTCACTCAGCCGTTTTTCGCCACCGAGCGGTTTAGCGGAATTAAGGGAGAACTCGTCAGCCTCAAAGACTCGCTCGACGGCTGCGAGCGAATTCTGCGCGACGAGTTCAAAGACTACCCGGAAAGCGCGCTCTACATGATCGGGGCGATTGACGAAGCCAAGCCCAAGCCACAGGCGGGGTCACCCCCCAAACCGGAGGTCGCACATGCCGCAGCCGGCGCTCATGCATCTTAAAATTCTTCTACCATTCGAGGTTTTCGCCGACAAGACCGGCGTTTCGCGCGTTGTCGCGGAGACCCGCGAAGGCTCCTTCGGACTCTTGCCGCACCGGCTCGATTGCGTTGCGGCGCTGGCGCCCGGGATTCTCACGTACCAAATCGAAGCGGAAGCCGAAGTCTATCTGGCCGTCGATGAAGGGGTGCTGGTCAAGACTGGGCCGGACGTGCTGGTCTCCGTACGCAACGCGATTGCCGGCGCCGACCTCGGCCAACTGCATGCGGCGGTCGAGCGGGAGTTTCTGCACCTGAACGAACGGGAGCAAAGCGTCCGGTCGGTGATGGCCAAAATGGAAAGCGATTTCATCAGCCGCCTGGCGGAGTTTCATCGTGAGTGAAGACTCGGAATTCAGCCGGCAGGTGGCCGCAAAGGCGGCACGTAAGCTTAGGGCGCAGCGCCACTCCACCCAGGGAGTTTGGTTTGGCTTGGGGATGATGGGGCTTATCGGCTGGTCGGTATCGATACCCACGCTGCTCGGCGCAGGTTTAGGTATCTGGCTGGACAACCATCATCCCGGAAGGCATTCCTGGACCTTGACTCTGCTGATCGCCGGCCTGGTAATCGGCTGTCTGAATGCCTGGCACTGGGTTGACAAGGAAGACAAGGAGATGCGGGACGAACAGGAGAATGACGATGAATGAAACTCTGAATCTGATGTTAGCGACGGCGGCCGGCATCTCGCTCGGTGCAATGTTCTTCGGCGGCCTCTGGTGGACCATTCGCAGAAGCTTTTCCTCCCACCAGCCGGCGCTCTGGTTTCTCTGCAGCCTGTTACTGCGGACGTGGCTTGTGCTAACTGGATTCTACTTCGTGACGCGTGGCCGCTGGGACAGGCTACTGGTGTGTCTCCTTGGATTTCTCGCGGCACGCCTGATCGTGACATGGTTCACTCGGCCGGAGGTCAGCCATGCACCTTAGTCCCGATCAAGCCATCTTCTGGCAGTATGGAATTTTCAAACTCAACGCCACCATTCTATTTACGTGGGCGTTGATGGTCGTTCTGGCCGGCGGTTCCAGGCTGGTCACGCGCAAACTTTCTACCGGTCTGGAACGCTCCCGCTGGCAGAACGTTCTGGAAATGGTCGTCACCGCCATCCAGAAACAAATTGAAGAGGTCGGCTTAAGCCAGCCGCAAAAATATATCGGCTTTATAGGCACCCTCTTCGTATTCGTGGCCGCCGCCAGCCTCTGCACGGTCATCCCCGGCTTCGACCCGCCGACCGCTTCGCTCTCCACTACCACCGCGCTCGCACTGTGCGTGTTTGTGGCCGTACCCTTCTTCGGGATTGAGGAGCAGGGCGTGTGGAGTTACCTCAAGTCCTATGCCAAGCCAACGCCCATCATGTTACCGTTTAACGTCATCAGCGAACTTTCGCGGACGCTGGCCCTGGCCGTCCGCCTGTTCGGAAACATGATGAGCGGGGCCATGATTATCGCCATTTTACTGACGATTACTCCCTTCATCTTTCCGATCCTTATGACGCTCCTCGGCCTGCTCACCGGCATGGTACAGGCCTATATCTTCAGCATCCTGGCAGCGGTGTACATTGCGGCTGCTACGCGCGTCCGTAAGCCCAAGGCCGAACCGATACAAAACGGAGCATGAGCCATTACAACTAAGGAGACACTATGGACAACATGACTATCATCGCGGTGGCATCGATTGTCATCGCCGGCATTACTACCGGTTTCGGCACCATGGGACCCGCGCTGGCGGAGGGGAGGGCGGTCGCAACCGCGCTCACCGCGCTGGCTCAACAGCCCGATGCCTCCGCAACCATTACCAGGACTCTATTCGTGGGACTGGCGATGATCGAGTCCACGGCCATCTACTGCTTCGTGGTCACGATGATCCTCATTTTCGCCAACCCATTCTGGAACCACGTCATCGCCCAAACCGCGGGGAAGTAACCCATGCTAATAGATTGGTTCACGGTCACGGCGCAGGCGCTCAACTTCCTCATCCTGGTGTGGTTGATGAAGCGCTTCCTCTATAAGCCCGTCCTCAGCGCAATCGATGCACGGGAAAAAGGGATCGCCACGGAACTGGCCAACGCCGGCGCGAAAAAGGCCGAAGCCCAGAAGGAACACGACGAATTCCAGCAAAAGAACGCGGAGTTCGACCGGCAGCGCGCCGACCTCATGAGCAAAGCGACAGCCGAGGCACAGGCCGAACGCCAGCGACTCCTCGACCAGGCGCGGAAAGACGCCGCCGATTTGAGTTCGAAACGGCAGGAGACCCTGGCTAACGAAGAGCGCAACTTGCATGAAGCAATCGGCCGGCGGGCCCAGCAGGAAGTCTTTGCCATTGCGCGAAAGGCGCTCGCCGATCTCGCCACGGTGAGTCTGGAAGAACGCCTGGGCGAGGTATTCACCCGCCGCTTGCGGGAAATGGACAGCAAGGCGAAAGAAGCCCTCGGGGAGGCCCTCAAGACGGATTCGGGTCCCGGAGTGTTGCGCAGCGCGTTTGACCTGCCTGTGGACCAGCGCGCAGCCATTCAGAACGCGCTGAACGAAACCTTCTCGACGGAAGTCCGCATCCATTTCGAAACCGCGCCCGGCCTGATCGGCGGCATTGAACTCACCAGCAACGGGCAGAAGCTGGCGTGGAGCATTGCCGACTATCTGGCGTCGATGGAAAAGGCCGCCGCGGAACTTCTGAAGCCCGTAGCTATGAGCCAATGAACAACGAGCCAATAGCCATGGAATCCGAGAACCTTCAGAGCGATTTCGACCTGGCGTTTACCGGAATCGGCCAGGCGCGCGAAGCACTCACCGCGGAACTGGTGCTGCGGGAAGTCGGCACCATCGTCAGTGTCTCGACCGGCATCGCCAAAGTGTCGGGTCTGTGCGGGGTGGGCTTCGATGAAGTCCTGACGTTCCCCGGCGGTACGCTGGGCATTGCATTCAACGTAGACGAGGAGGAAATTGGCGTCGTCCTGCTCGGCGATTACTGGCATCTGCACGCCGGCGATGAAGTCCTGCGCACTGGCCGGGTGATGGATGTGGCGGTGGGCGATGGACTGCTTGGACGCGTCATCGACCCGCTCGGCCAGCCACTCGACGGCCGCGGACCGGTCGCCGCCGGCCAGCGCCTCCCCGTGGAACGCCCCGCCCGCGCCATCATGGACCGCGAACCGGTTACGGTCCCACTACAGACCGGTTTGAAGGTTGTCGATGCGCTCATTCCCGTTGGACGCGGCCAGCGCGAACTGATTCTCGGCGACCGCCAGACGGGCAAGACCGCGATTGCGCTCGACACCATCCTCAACCAGCGCGGCCAAAACGTCCTGTGCGTCTATTGCGCCATCGGTCAGCGCGCTTCCGCCGTCGCCAAGGCCGTGGCAACCTTGCGTGAAAAGGGCGCGATGGAGTACACCGTCCTCGTCGTGACCGAAGGAGACGCATCTCCGGGTCTCGCCTACATCGCTCCGTATGCCGCCACCAGCATCGCGGAGTTTTTCATGGAAGCGGGCCGCGACGTGCTGATCGTTTACGACGATCTCACCCATCACGCGCGGTCTTACCGCGAACTCTCTCTCTTGCTGCGGCGCCCGCCCGGCCGCGAAGCCTTTCCCGGCGATATTTTTTATATTCACTCGCGGCTGCTCGAACGCGCCACGCACTTGCGCAAGGATCTCGGCAACGGCTCCCTCACCGCGCTGCCCATCATCGAAACCGAAGCGCAGGACATTTCCGCCTATATTCCGACCAACCTGATTTCCATCACCGACGGGCAGATTTATCTCTCGCCGACGCTATTCGAACTGGGCGTGCTGCCCGCCGTCGATGTCGGCAAATCGGTCTCCCGCGTCGGCGGTCAGGCGCAACGGGCGGCGTACCGCGCGGTGGCTGGCGACCTCAAACTCGCCTATGCGCAGTTTGAGGAACTCGAGACATTTTCCCGGTTCGGCGCTCGTCTGGACGAAGGCACGCGCAAGACCATCGAGCATGGACGCCGAATCCGCGCCTGCCTCAAACAGCCGGAATTCGCCCCGGTGCCCGTGCCTGCGCAAATTGCCCTGCTGTTGGCATTGACGGCGGAACTCTTCGACCGCGTACCGCTGGACCAAATGGACGAGGCCGTACGCGCCCTTTGCGATGCAGCGCCGGAGATCCCCGCCGACGTGTGCGGCCGATTGGACACCGCCGCAAAACTGAGTCCCGAGGACCGTGAAGCGATCGTCGCGGTGGCGCGCAAGGCGCTGGCTCGTTTCCAGCCCAAACCCGAACCGGAGAAGAAACCGTGAGCGACACCACGGCCGGCATGCGCCGAAAGATCGCCGGAGCCGGAGACCTCCAATCCGTCGTCCGCACCATGAAGGCCGTGGCCGCTTCGAGCATTGGACAGTACGAGAGATCGGTGAGCGCCCTGGCGGACTTCAGTCGCGCCGTGGAACTGGGGCTGGGCGCATACTTGCGGGCGAGCGGACCGGAACCCTTGATGCCAGGAAAGAAGACCAGCGGCTCCGTTGGCGCGGTAGTATTCGGGTCGGACCAGGGACTGGTGGGACAGTTTAACGATGTGGTGGCCGATTATGCCATCAAAACCCTGGCGGCCCTCCCGGGCAAGCCCGAGGTTTGGGCCGTCGGCGAGCGTGTCCATGAGCGTCTTGCCGACGCGGGCCTGCCGCTGCGCGCAATCTTCCCGGTGCCAAACTCCGTCAAGGCCATCACCCCGCTTGTCGGCCAGATCCTCTTAGAAACCGACGCGCGCCAAAAAAACGGCGAACTCGCCGAACTGCACCTCTTTCACAACCGTCCTACCCCAGGGGCGGCGTATGAGCCCATCGACCAGAGACTGTTGCCGCTCGACGAAACCTGGCGCCGCAAACTCGCTGCGCTTCCCTGGCCCACGGGAAACCTGCCCGAGGTCATCGGTGGCGGCACGGCGACATTACGGGCCTTCCTCCGCGGATATCTCTTCGTGTCGATCTTCCGGGCGTGCGCCGAATCTCTTGCGAGTGAGAATTCGAGCCGCCTGGCGGCGATGCAACGGGCCGACAAAGATATCGATGAATTGCTGCGTGACCTCAACCGTACCTTTCATCGTTTGCGCCAGAATGCCATCGACGAAGAACTGTTCGACGTTGTCTCCGGATTTGAAGCACTGACGCCGAAACGGTGAATTCCGGCCGCCATTCCGCGATACGGAATCTAAACTGAGGCGCTGTCTTCGCCCTTGTAGCCCGGTCGTGGCGGGTGTATACCTGAGATGTTTCCAGAAGTCCGACGATCGGAGAGCCATGTATGCGGGTGACCAGACGCAATGCGCTGAAGACGATGGCCGGGGGCCTGGCCATTTCCAGGTTGGCGATGGCCGACGGCGATGCACCGCGGTTTCAGCCGAATTGGGAGTCGTTGAAACAGTACCGCTGTCCGGAGTGGTTTCGCGACGTCAAATTCGGCATCTGGGCCCACTGGGGACCTCAGGGCGCGCCCATGCAGGGGGACTGGTATGCACGCAACATGTACATCCAGGGAAGCCGCCAGTACGAATATCACCTGAAGCATTACGGCCACCCTTCCACGGTCGGATTTAAGGACATCATTCCGCATTGGACCGCCAAGAACTGGGAACCGGAGACCTTGATCCGCCGCTACAAGAAAGCCGGGGCCCGATATTTCGCATCGCTGGGCGTACACTGCGACAATTTCGACTGCTGGAACTCCAGGCACCATCGCTGGAACGCGGTGAATATGGGGCCCAAGCGCGACATCGTAGGGACCTGGTGCAAACTGGCCCGCCAGTACGATATGCGCTTTGCGGTCAGCGAACACCTTGCCTGGAGTTACTCGTGGTTCAACGTCAACAAGGACGCGGATGCCACGGGGCCCTATGCCGGCATTCCCTACGACGGCAACGATCCTGCGAATCAGGATTTCTATTTCGAGCCGCACGCGGAACGCACCGCTAACTTCGCGAAGCAACCATCGGACTCTTTCAAGCTGTCCTGGTTTTCCCGCATCCAGGACCTGATCGACCAGCACAAGCCCGACCTGGTATACACCGATGGAGGCGTATTCGGCCAGATCGGCCGCGACCTGATCGCTTACTATTACAACGCCAACATGTCGTGGCACGGCGGCAAGCAGGATGGCGTCTACACCGTCAAGATGCAGCGCCCCGGCGGCGACACCGGCGAGTATGAGGATGGCATTGGGACCCGCGACATGGAGCGCACGGTTCTGAGCGGAATCTCGCCGCAGCCCTTTCACACCGATTTGTGCCTGGGCCAGTGGCAGTATTTCGAAGGCTTCGAGTACAAGAAATCGCGCGACGTGATCCACACCCTGATCGACGTGGTGAGTAAGAACGGCACCATGTTACTAAGCGTCCCTCAAATGCCCGATGGAACCATAGACAGCCAGGAAGAGGGAATCCTGGATGACATCACCAAGTGGATGGCCGTGAACTCGGAAGCCATCTACAGCACGCGGCCCTGGAAGCAGTTCGGCGAAGGACCGGAAAAGACATCGGAAGAGGTGGTGGACCTGCGAACCAGAAAGCCCCTGACCGCGAACGACATTCGCTTCACGACCAAGGGAGACAAGCTCTACGTCTTCTGCCTGGGTTGGCCGGAGAAGGACATCGAGGTGCGCGCCGTGGGGACGGCTTCCGGATTGTGGCCGGGCAAGATCTCCAATATCCGCTTACTCGGGTCCGATGAGAAGGTGAAGTGGACGTTGACGCCCGAACGGCTGCAAATCGCGCGGCCGGTTCACCAGCCGGGCGAATTCGCCATCGCACTGGAACTTTCGTAGCCCCGCTACCACACCGGAATCGGCAGGCTATCCAGGTCGTGGTACATGCGGTAAGGCGTCACCTCGCCGACCGCGTAGAACGGCCGGAACTTCGCCTGAACCCGCGTACCGTCGGGAGGCGCCAGGCGGAATACGCCGGGAGCGGCGTCGGCCACCAGCCACTTCTCCACGTCGCGCGGCTCGGGCAGGCGCGGAATCGTCTCGAACACCCAATCGTCCATCACCAGCACCACCGGGCCGCGCACCACCGCCACTCGCCGCGGATGCTGCCGGTCCACCGGTTCCATCCGCAGGGACAGCGGAATCCGGATCTCCACCTGGTCGGCCGGCTGCCAGGTGCGCACGATCTCAGCCCACGTACCCGGCTTGCAATCTACCGCGGCCGCTGCGCCGTTCACCGTTACAGCAGCGTTGCGCGTCCAGGCCGGCACGCGGAACCGGAGCGCGAAGCGGGCGCTCTGTTTCATGTCCAGGCGCAGAGTTGCGGTTTCCGTCTCGGGGTAAGTGGTCTGCAATACAACCTTCACCTCGCCCTCGGGACGCTGCCATGTCACCTCCGATGGCAGGTAGAGGTTGACGTAGAGGCCCGCGTCGTCCTTGTAGTAGATCAGGTTGTGATAGTCCGCCAGGTTCTGGATTAGCGAGCCGGAGCAACACGAGTAACGGGACACCTTATACACCTTCATCCCGCCGCCTACGCGGTAATCGGCGTAATAGAAGTGCTTGCCTCCCGTGGTGATCGGCAGCGCGGCGCCTACGCCGTTGTACAGCAGGCGCTCAGCCCAATCGCCGTAGCGGGATTCGCCCGTGAACTGCATCAGGTATCGCGAGAGCTTGAACCCCGCCCACGATCCACATACCGCTTCGAAGGTGGCGTTCCGCGCTTCGAGACTCCTTCCCAGCGTGCCATCGGACGCCACCAGCCGTTCCATGGGACCGTACCCGCCGGTGGCATAGCACTGCGTGTTCTGAAGATAGTCGTACGCGTTCCGGATGATAGTGCGATAGACCGGATCGCCGGTTACGGCGTAAGTCATGGCGGCACTGCTGAATGAGTTGACATGACTGTAGGCATGCACGCCGGACGCGTCGGCAGGCGGGGCCGAAGCGGCGAACTTCTTCCAGTACGCGTCATACCGGTAGGAGTCGGCGAAGGCCTTGACCTTAGGGTCGGCGGTCAGTTGGTAGGCGCGATATAGGTTCTCCGGGAATGTGTACCACTCGGGCGGGCCGCCGCTCAGTGCCGTTCGATCCGCCGGCACGCGCTCGCGGCTGTAGGTGCGGATGGCGAAGTCCAGAGTTCTCTCGAGCAGCGAGCCGGCTGCGGACTCGCCGGCATACACCTGCATGTCCACCAGGCCGCAGACAAGTTTCTCGTATGCGTAGAGCTCCATCCTGCAATCGCCGTCGGGCTTGACGGTCTTGGCCCACTCGGCCAGCAGATAAGCGGCCTTATCCCGGATGGCCACATCTCCGGTGGCGCAATACATGCGCGCCATCCCACTAAGCCATTGGCCAAAGACCGTGTCGCTGTTCTTCGCGCACCATCCTCCCAGCGGTTTTCCGGGAGCCGGCAGGCCGGCCGCCGCCCGCCAGCCTTGCAGAATGTCGTCGTTCGAGACGTCGAGATAGTAGTCCCGCGAGCCCTCATACTGGTCCAGCCATCGGCTTTTGTGGAGCCGGACGCCACGGTAGTCGAATGGCTCGATAAGCGCCCGGGACGGCGTATCGGCGCGCGCCGTTTGGGCCGCCAGCGGCAGCGCACCCACCACGGCGGCGGCCGTTCGCAACCAGTCGCGACGCGAAGGTTCAGTGGTCATCTTGGCGCCTCCATGCTTCTCGAACCTGGCGGAGCGGCATCCGACGGCACTCCTACAGGATGGGAATATCATGCGGACCGGGGCGAGTCAATAAGGATGACGAGACCTCGGACCGATTCCGCATTGCGGAATCAGGTTCAAGAGCCGGCGATTGGACTCCAGACTACATCGGACCATCGAGGCTGGATGCCGCCCCGGCCGCCGTTGCGTTCGACAGCCTGGACCGCGAGAGGCGGCGCTCTAGGACAAAAGGGGGTAAAATTATCGAAGATCCGACAAGGAAGGGCGGCTAATGGCGCTTGCTCAGGAAGTCGAGGTTCTAGTCCCGCTTCTTGCATCTCTGCCGATAGGGGTGATGATTACCGATTGCAATGGTGTCGTCCGTTGGGCGAACGACAGGCTTTGCGCTCTGACGGGATATGGCGTCGGCGAGATCGTCGGCCAGAACGCCCAACTGCTGGAATCGGAGGATGCCGCACACGCCGTCTTGGGCATTGCGCGGAAAGTCGTCGCCTCCGGAGAGCCGTGGACCGGAGAATCGGTTGGCCGGCGGAAGAACGGCGAACTCCACTCCATCGAACAAACCATCGCGCCGATTCGGGACGCCGGCGGCAGGACCACTCATTTACTTTGGACAGCTCGGGAACCCGCAGATCGCCGGGTCACCGATGAACTGCGGCAGTGCAAGGAAGAACTGGACATCCTAAACCGTGACTCCCCAATCCCTTATCAATCGCTCGACGCCCAGGGTTGCCTTATCGCGGTGAATGACGCCTGGCTTCAGGGGCTCGGCTACTCGCGAGAGGAAGTCATCGGTCACTGGTTCGGTGAATTCCTCGCTCCCGACCAGGTCGAGCTCTTCCGCGAGCGTTTCCCGAAGTTCAAAGAAGGCGGGCGGACCCGGGACGTCGAGTTCAGAATGATGAAGAAGGATCGCGGTTTCATCCATGCTTCCTTCGATGGGAATATAGGCAGGGACAGTGCCGGCCAGTTCCGCCAGACTCATTGCGTTTGGCGAGACATCACCGAACGCAAGCGGACCGAAGAGGCCTTGCGAAAGTCGGAGGAGCAGTTCGCCAAGGCGTTCCGATGCAGCCCCGCGGTCGCTATCCTGACCGATTTGGATGGCGGCGATCGCCTCGTGGACGTCAACGAAGCGTTTGAAAAGGTCACCGGCTACCGGCGTGAAGAAGCGATCGGACGTACCACCGGGGAACTTGCGCTGTGGGCCGAGCCCGGTGAATATAACGACTTCGCGCGGAACTTTCAGGCCAATGGCGGAGTTCGCAGCTTCGAATACCACTTTCGCAGGAAAAACGGCGGCATTGGCACAGGCTTGATTTCAGCCGATCCTATTGAACTCGATGGCAAGCGGTTTGCCATTGCCGCATGCATCGACACCACAGAGTGGAAAACATCCGAGGAGGAAAAGCGGCATACCGAACGGAGGTACCGGTCGCTCTTCGACTCCATGCAAGAAGGGGTCGCTGTCCACAGATTGATCTCCTCGGGCGGCGTCCCGGAGAACTACATGCTGCTCGACGTGAACCGCCGCTATGAGGAAATCCTCGGCGTGACACGCGAGCGCGTCGTGAATAAGCTGGCGACCGACGTGTATGGAACTCCGGACCCGCCGTACCTGAGGGAGTACGCGTCTGTCGTTGAAACCGGAAAACCCATTCAATTCGAGACCTACTTTTCTCCCATGGGAAAGCACTTTGTCATCTCCGTCGCGCCCATGGGAGACAGGCATTTCGCAACCATATTCTTCGATGTCACCGCACAGAGGCAAGCCGATGAACGGTACAAACTGGTTTCCGAAAACGCCGCCGACGTGATCTGGCTGTGGGACCTCCAGGAACATCGCTGTGCCTATATCAGCCCATCGGTAAGGCAATTGCGAGGCTTTTCGCCGGAAGAGGTGATGGCTCAATCGATGGACCAGGCCATGCCGCCCGACGCCTTCCAAAAGATTAACGCCGAACTGCACAGCCGTGTAGCGGCCCTGGAGGCGGGCGACGAGACCGCGCGCATCCGAGCGAACGAAACCGAATTCCTCCGTAAGGACGGCACGTCCGTCGCTACCGAAACTGTGACCAAACTGATTTCGGACGAGCGGCGGAAAGTCCGCCACGTGCTCGGCGTAACGCGGGACTTCACTCAACGGAAGCGCGCCGAGGAAGCGATCAAGCGCGCCAATGAAACTGTCGCCAACGCGGAACGCCACTACCGCCGAATGTTCAACAGCGTTTCCGACGCGGTCTTCGTTCACAAATTACGGGAAGACGAAGGATTCGGCTGGTTCGTCGAAGTGAACGACGTCGCCTGCCGCTATCTGGGCTATACCCGGGAAGAACTCCTTCGGTTGCGGCCGTTCGACATAACTCCCCCCGAACGGCATTCCGAGCTTGCCGCCAACATGCGAAGGCTGATGTCCGAAGGGCAGGTAATCTGCGAAGACGTACACATGGCGAAGGACGGGCGGCCAACTCCGGTAGAGATCAACGCTCACGTGTTCGATCTCGACGACTCGCCCATGGTGATCGCCTGCGTGCGGGATATTTCAGAACGCAAGCAGGCCGAGGCCGCCCTGCGGAAGTCCGAAGACAAATTTGCCGTAGCGTTCCGATCCAGTCCCGCGGTCACCATGTTGTTCGAGGTGGGCGCCGAGGAGAATCGGATCGTCGATGTCAACGAGGCGTTTGAACGGGCCACCGGCTACTGCCGCGAGGAAGTCATCGGAAGAACTTCGCGCGAACTTGGCCTTTGGGCCGACCTCCGGAAACTCGATGCGACTCTCGAGGACTTCCGCGCCAAAGGCCGGATTCGCAACTTGGAATACGAACTCCGCAGGAAGGACGGAGGTATTTTCATAGGACTGCTCTCCTCGGAAGCGATCGAATACGACGGGAAAGCATGTGCGATTTCGACGACTATCGACATTACCGAACAGAAGAAAACCCAAGAGGCCATGAGAAGTCTCGTGACCGCCATCGAACAAACCGACGAGACCATTGTCATCACCGCTCTCGATGGAACCATTCAGTATTGCAACCCGGCTTTTGAAAAGGTTACCGGTTACTCGAAGGAGGAGGCGTTAGGCCTGAATCCCAGGGTCCTGAAATCCGGCAAGCACGGCCCCGAATTCTATGGGCATATGTGGGCCACCATTACGCGCGGACAGGTCTGGACCGGACGTCTGACAAACAAGAAGAAGGACGGCTCCCTCTACGAAGAGGAGGCCACCATCTCGCCAATCCGCAATAACTCGGGCGCCATAACCGGCTTTGTGGCCATCAAGCGCGATGTGACCGAGCGCCTGCAACTCGAGGATCAGTTGCGGCAGGCTCAAAAACTGGAAAGCGTCGGCAGGCTGGCGGGTGGCGTAGCTCATGACTTTAACAACCTCCTTACGGTAATCAACGGCTACAGTGAGTTACTGATCGAGGGCATGAAGGCCCCCAATCCGTTACGTGGTTACGCCGAGGCAATCGGAAAAGCGGGAGAGCGTGCGGCCAGCCTGACGCGCCAATTGCTGGCGTTCAGCCGTAAGCAGATGATCCAGCCAAGGCGCTTGGACTTGAACACCACAATCCGCGAGTGTGCGCCCATGCTTCAACGCCTGATCGGGGAGGACATTGTCCTCGAGACGCATCTGGATAGCGTCGTGGGGCAGGTCATGGCGGACCCCGACCAGATTCATCAAGTCCTCATGAATCTCGCCGGGAACGCTCGCGACGCCATGCCGGACGGTGGAAAACTCGACATTCAGACGATGAACGTCGATCTCGACGCGGCGGACGGCGCCGCCCTCGATCCCGACAGAACTCCGGGCCGCTACGTTCTCATGACGGTGCGGGACACCGGACACGGCATGGACGAGACCACCCGTCAGCACATCTTCGAGCCGTTCTTTACCACGAAAGAAACGGGAAAGGGAACCGGACTCGGGTTATCGACCGTCTACGGCATCGTCCGCCAGAGCGGCGGCTGGCTGGATGTCTCGAGTGCATTGGGAGTCGGAACCGTATTTGAAGTGTATCTTCCCCATGTGGGCGAGGGACCGGTGGCGGAAACCAGCGTGGCCGGCAAGCCAACCACGGGAGGCAGCGAGACGATTCTGGTTGTCGAGGATCAGGAAGCCGTCCGATCCTTCACCAAGGCCGCATTGAAGCAGTACGGCTATCGCATCGTCGAAGCATCCGATGGCGAGCAGGCCGTCGCCATTGCCGGCCGATATCCAGCGGAGATTCACTTGCTGCTGACCGATGTCGTGCTACCGGGAATGAACGGCAAAGAGCTATCCGGGCGGCTGAAGGGATTGCTCCCCAATCTGAAAGTGCTCTTCACCTCCGGTTACCCCGCCGATGTGATCGCTCACCGCGGCGTACTGGATCCCGGCGTGGCATTCCTGCCCAAGCCGTTCAGCCCGGATGAACTGGCCGCCAAGGTTCGAGACGTTCTCGGCAACCCTTCGACGCCCGTCGTCTGACCGGCAACGCCGTAGTGCGCCTGGACTGGGCAAATGGCGCGACCCGCCGCGTTCCGCAGCGCGATCACGGGTGCGACCGGAACCATTCGACCACATTCCGCACGTACTCCTCAGGACACGCCCCTACCGCGGACACATGCACCGCGCCGGGCACCAGCCAGAGGCGGGTAGTCAGGGGGTTGACGGCGTGCAGAATCTCCGAATGGTGCGGCGGAATGTTGACGTCGCGCAAGCCGTGGATCAGGAGAATCGGAACCTGCGTCGCGCGGATGGCCGCGGCGGGCGAGGCCTGTTTGAGGTCCACGCCGTAGCGCAGGTGCACGTAAAGAAAGCCCGCCTGAACCGTCGGCCAGGAGGCCCAGCGTCCCAGTCCCGAGATGTGCTCCAGCCGGTAATAGGCGACCTGTTCGAAGGTTGAAAACGGGCACTCCGCGACCACCGCGCGGAACCGCGGTTCGCCCGGCAGGGATTGCAGCAGAATCGCCGCTCCCATGGATTCCCCCAACCCGTACAGGCGCTCGATGGGACGGTTCCCAAAAAGCCAGTCGGCCCAGGCGTGAACGTCGGAGCCTTCGCGAACCCCGTAGGTGAGCAGACTGCCGCCGCTCGCACCGTGGCCCCGGCTGTCGGGGGCCAGGACGGTGAACCCGGCCTGCAATAGATACCGCGCATGCAGCAGTACACCGCGGCGCGTATCGTTGACGCCATGCAGCAGAATGACGGCCGACCCGTTTGGCCGGCGTGGCGTGAATATCCACGCGCTGAGCCGTGCGCCATCGGCGCCGGCGACCGCCGCGGATTGCCATGTGGAGTCCGCGATTCGCGAAACCCGATCCGCCGCGGCGGGGTCCGGTTGGGGATGTACCCACAGATGCACGGCGCCCTCGGCGACGAAGATCGCCAGCAGCGCGAAGGCGATGGCGATACCGATCGAGGCCACGACGATCAAGCGTCTGGCGATCCGCATATTAGAACCTACGATGGCGCGACCCGCCGCGTTCCGCAACTGCGCCATAATCTCTCTATGAGAGTGCGCGCGACGCTTCCGCTGGCCCTGGCGATTCTCGCTCCCGCGGTGGCGCTGGCAGGCGTTGTGAACTCGCTAGAAGACGTGGTCCGGACGGTGCGCGATGCCAACCGGCTGCAGCGCAGCGATAACGAATTGGCGAAAGCGCTGCGCAAACTGAACCTCAATGTGAAGCTCGACAACCGCACGGCCGAAGAACTGGAGAGCGAGATTTCCGGGCCCCGGTCGACCGCCGAACTGGAGAACCTGCGCGAAATTACTCGCGATATGCCGCTACCCGCGGTGCTCCCGTGGTTCGCCTCGCCGCTGCCGCCCAAGGCCGACGAACTGCGTGCGATCTTCGGCGAAGCGCTCCGTAAGGCGCTGGTTTACACCGCCAACCTGCCGGATTTCATCTGCACCGAAACCGTGCGCCGCTACGAATCCACCATCGGGCGCGGCGGCTGGGCTCTTAAGGATACGCTTACGCTGCAGTTGACTTACTTCGAGCACCAGGAGAATTACAAACTGAACGCGGTGAACGGCCGCAAGACCATGCTGACGTACGATGAGGCCGGCGGAGCGGTGTCCAAGGGTGAATTCGGAACCATGCTCTACTCCGTGTTCGCGCCCGAAACCAAAACCGAGTTCAGATGGTCGAATTGGACTACGCTGCGAAAGCGGCCGGCCTACGTTCTTTCGTTCCGGATCGAGGCCGCGAATTCGCATTACCATTTGATGGTCGGACAATATGGCTGGAACCAGATTTCCACCGTTCCGTCCGAACATGGATTAGTCTACATCGATCGCGAAACAAAAGAAGTCCTGCGGCTGGAATGCATCGCCGACACCCTCCCCGATAGTTTTCCCTTGGCGGGAGCCACGCGCACGCTGGACTACGGATCGGCCGAAGTGGGCGGGCGCAGCTTTCTACTGCCTCTCCATTTCGAGATGCGCATGAGGCCCCGCAGCCGTTATCCGCAGACGCGCAACGAGGTGGATTTCACCGGCTACCGCAAATTCGCCGGCGAATCCACCATCTCTTTCGGCGATGCTGGCGACGCCCAACCGGGGACCATTCCGCCCGTCAAGAAGTAGCGCGCCCTCCGCTCGCTTGGCGCCCGCCATCCAGCCCCGCACAAGCACGAACAAAGAGCGAAGACCGCGGGCACTTCATTTGCCATTAAATTCTTGGTAAAATAGACACTTAACCATCAATCTAGGAGATACCTTGGCAGATCAGGAAAACCCGCCGCAAGGTCCGCCCGCGGGCGGCGCTCCACCGCCCCCAGGCGGGTCGCTTCCGCTCCCTGGAACACCGGGCGGAGACGGCAATAAAAACCTCATTCCGACCAACATCGAAGACGAAATGAAGCGCTCGTACCTCGACTACGCCATGAGCGTAATCGTGGGCCGCGCGCTGCCCGATATCCGCGACGGTTTGAAGCCGGTGCATCGACGCATTCTCTACTCGATGCAGCAGATGGGTCTGGCTCCCAACAAAGCCACCCGCAAGTGCGCCAGAATCGTCGGCGACGTCATGGGAAAGTATCACCCCCACGGCGACGCTTCGGTCTACGACGCCTTGGTCCGTCTGGCGCAGGATTTTTCCATGCGCTATCCGCTGGTGGCCGGACAGGGGAATTTCGGTTCCGTGGACGGCGATCCGCCTGCGGCACAGCGGTACACCGAAGCCAGGCTTTCGTGGATCGCCACCACGCTGCTGGAGGATCTGGACAAGGAAACCGTCGATTTCCGCCCCAACTACGACGACAGCGAAGTGGAGCCGGAAGTTCTGCCGGCGCGGATTCCCAACCTTCTCTTGAACGGGTCGGCCGGCATCGCAGTGGGCATGGCGACCAACATTCCGCCGCACAATCTGAATGAGATCGTCGAAGCGGCCATCCACCTGGTGCAGAATCCCACGGCGCAGCTTCCCAAGATTCTCGAATTCGTGCAGGGCCCCGACTTCCCCACGGGCGGTTACATTCTGGGCCGCCAGGGCATCCTCGACGCCTACACGCGCGGCCGCGGGCAGCTCAAGATCCGCGCCAGAGCCGCCATCGAGCGCGTGGGTAAAGACAAAGAACAGATCGTCGTCACCGAGCTCCCCTACCAGGTCAACAAAGCCAAACTGCTGGAACAGATCGCGGCCCTGGTCAATGAGAAGCGCATCGAAGGCATTTCCGATGTGCAGGACCACAGCGACCGCGACGGCATGCGCATGGTCATCGAGTTGAAGCGCGGCGAGCAGGCCGAGGTGGTGCTCAACAACCTGTACAAGCACACCCAGTTGCAGGTGGGGTTCGGCATCATCATGTTGTCCATCGTCAACGGCCAGCCGCGCGAACTGGGCCTGATGGACATGCTGCGGTTCTTCATCGACCATCGCGTCGATGTGGTGCGCCGCCGCACGGAGTTCGAACTGCGCAAGGCGCGCGACCGCGAGCATCTCTTGCTCGGCTTCCAGAAAGCCCTCGATAACCTCGACGAAGTGATCCGCATCATCCGCGCCGCCAAACAGCCCAAGGAGGCGCGCGACAGTTTAATCGCGCGATTCGAGTTTTCCGAGAAGCAGGCCCAGGCCATCATCGAGCTGCAATTGCAACGGCTCACCGGCATGGAGCAGCAAAAGATTCTGGATGAACTGGCGGAGATCCAGAAGCGCATCGCCGGGTACCTGGAAATTCTGGGGTCGGAGAAGGTGCTTCGCGCGGTCATCGTCAACGAACTGCGGGAAGTCCAGAAGGAGTACGGCGACAAGCGGCGCACCGAGATCATCGAAGACACCGGCGAAATTCTGCTGGAAGATCTGGTGGCCGTGGAAGACGTGGCCCTCACCGTGACGCGCGGCGGCTATCTCAAGCGCACGTCGGTGGACACCTACCGCCGGCAAACGCGCGGCGGCAAGGGGCGTATCGGAATGGGCACGCGCGCCGAGGATTTTGTGGAGCACCTGATCGTGACCTCCACCCACAACTACGTGCTGATGTTCACCACGCGCGGGCGGGTCTACTGGTTGAAGGCCTACGAGATCCCCGACGCCACCACTACCGGCAAAGGCAAGCACATTTCGAATCTCATCAACCTGCAGCCGGACGAGACCGTCAAGGCGTTCCTGGCGGTGAAGGACCTGAACGTCCACGATCGGTTCGTGGTGATGGTGACCAAACACGGCGTCATCAAGAAATCGGAGTTGGCGGAGTTCGACAATCCCATGTCGCGCGGCATCATTGCCGTGTCGCTGGACGAAGGGGACGAACTGATCGGCGCCAAGATCACTAACGGCGACAACTACATGTTCCTGGGCTCGCGCCTCGGCCAGGCCATCCGTTTCGCGGAGAGCCAGGTCCGCCCCATGGGCCGGCAAGCTCGCGGCGTCCGCGCCATGGACCTGTCGAAGGAAGACTACCTGGTGGGCATGGAGGTGGTCGAGAAGGAAGGTCTGATCCTTTCGATCGCCGAAAACGGCTACGGCAAACGCACTCCGCTCGAGGACTACCGGCTGACCGGACGCGGGGGCAAGGGCGTCATCAATATGAAGACCACCCGCAAGACCGGCGACGTGGTGGCCATTCTCTCGGTGATGGAGGATTCGGACCTGATGATCGTCAGTCAGAACGGCAAGATCATCCGCATCGAATCGTCCACCATTCGGCAAGTGGGACGGTCCACGCAAGGCGTGCGGCTGGTAAGTCTGGAGGAAAGCGACAAGGTGGCCGCCGCTTCCGTGATTCCGGACGCCGAGAAAGACACCGGCAACGGCAATGGCAACGGGCAGGAAGACCTTCCACTCCAGTAAACTGGTAGTCGATGGCAGCACTTGTAGAGCTTTCCAACACGCCGCGCTTGCA
>Ga0181529_10000585_pt1 | contig 52554 bp, 42 predicted proteins | sample PEATcosm2014_Bin_36_FD_119763 | JGI IMG/M metagenome (GOLD analysis project Ga0181529, IMG submission 119763) | Peatland microbial communities from MTU Mesocosm Facility, Houghton, MI, USA - PEATcosm2014_Bin10_30_metaG | ecosystem: Environmental > Terrestrial > Soil > Wetlands > Peat | place...
CATTGCCTGAATGAAAAGACGCGTTCAACCAATTGATGCCGTCAAAGCCAGCCGCTGGGCGCAGCGCCTGTCAGCGCGCGTCGGGAAAATTCTCGCGGCGCATCCCGATGCCGACCGCGACAATGTCCGCCACACTTTGATCTTGCTAGAGCAACCGCCGCTCGAACGGCTTCAAAGGAGCTTAATCCGTGGCCGCGCCACTGCCATTTTCAGAAAGTGAACTCCGCCTGCTGCAGGTTTTGCTGAAGCGCAACGTGCGGTTCATGGTCGTCGGGCTTTCCGCCGCCACGCTGCAAGGCGCGCCGGTCGTCACGCAGGACGTTGACCTTTGGTTTGAAAACCTCGGCGAACTCAAAATCTCCCAAGCCCTGCAAGAAGTCGGCGCGGCGTATGTCCCGCCCAGCCATCTCAATCCACCGATGCTTGCGGGCGCGGGCGCGGAACTTTTTGACATCGTGATCCGCATGGACGGCCTGGGCGCATTTGCCGATGAATTCAAAAACTGCGTGGAAATTCCATTGGGCCGGCAAAAACTCAAGGTGCTGTCGCTGGAGCGGATTCTCGCCAGCAAAATCGCCGCGAACCGCGCCAAGGACAAGCTGACCATTCCCGTCCTGCGCGACGCGCTGGCCGCAACGCAATCGGTGAACCGCCGGACTAAGAAAAAATGAAAACGGACGCGACGAAGAAAATTCCCGGCGAAGGTTTCAAGCGCGCCTGGCCGCCGCTCATCAAGATGGATGAGGCGGTGAAGGCGAAAATTAATTCTTTTTTCAAAATTCAAAATAATCTAGGTGACGAAACCGTCGCTTTACGTTACTTAAATGCTGATGTCGAAAACTTCCATTTGTGAAAGTGACTTGAGGCAGGAAGCTCTGTTCGGCGAATCCGACCATCTTCCGCCTTCGTTGCTGCTTCGTTCGCAACTCAAAGCGTGTTCCAATTTGCTGGCGGTTTTTGAAGATTGTCACAATCACATTTACGCCAATGAAGGATTGTTGAAAGAGAAAATCTTCCACGAAATCGTCAAGTTGCTTTTGATGAAATTAAGAGACGAACAAGGACCTGCAAATGGGCGTGTTCTCTTCGGCATCACCAGCCATGAACAACAAGAGTTGAAAACTGGCCGAAGCAATGGTTTTGGAAAGCGAACCGACGACTTGTTTGCGACGGTCAAATGCGAACATCCAAAACTTTTTGCAGAAGACTCCGGGCTGATTTTGCGCCCGATGACTTTGGCTTTTGTCATCGGGCGCCTTCAAACTCTCAACCTCACCCAAACGCCCGGCGACGTAAAGGGCAAGGCATTTCAGGCTTTTGTTAATCGCCATCAACGCGGAGATCGTGGAGAATTTTTCACACCACACCCAATTGTCCGTCTTGCGGTGGAAATGATTGATCCAAAACCGGACGAAGCAATCGTTGATCCTTGTTGTGGGAGCGGAGGTTTTCTGATTCAGGCCATTGCACAAGTAAATCGGCAGGCAGAAAAAAACGGTCACGAATGGAACAAGTCAAAATTTGTCACTCAATTCGTGCGCGGGCTTGAATTTAATCCCGACATCGCCCAAGCAGCGATGGTTCGGCTTGCTTTTGAAGGCGGCAGTGGCGAAGAAATTATTTGCCGAAATTCCTTGGCCAATCTTGGAGATTTGGCTGGCGCGTTTGACGTTGTGCTTACAAATCCGCCTTTTGGATCTAAGGGCAAAGTTGAAGATTTGGCGATTCTTGGTGCTTACGAACTGGCTCGTAAATGGAACAAGAGCGGTGATAGCAAATGGAAGAAATCAGATTTTTTACAACCCGCACAGACGCCGGACATTCTTTTTTTGGAGCAATGTTTGAAGTTGCTTCGTCCGGGCGGGCGAATGGCTGTCGTGCTTCCCGACGGATTGCTTCAAAATGTTTCCAGTGGTTACGTCCGCTCATGGCTAAAGGCGAACGCGGAAATTGCCGCCGTCATTTCTATTCCTCAAGAAGCTTTCGTGCCTTATGGCACTGGAATTAAAACTTCGATGGTTGTTTTGCGGAAATTACCAGCAGCAAATCCATCGCCTTGTTTCATGGCGCGCATAAAAAAAATGGGCTACGACGTGAAGGGGCAGCCGGTTTTTCAACGCGACAAAATGGGCAAGATTTTGTTTGCAAGTGACGGCACGCAATTGGTTGATGATGACATTGACAAAATTGCACAGGAATTTTTTGAGTTCAAGCACAACGGACGAAACAAAAATTCCGACGACATTTTTTCCGTCGCGCTAGACAAGCTGAATTCGCGGCTCGACGTTGAATACTATTTGCCAAGCGACTTAAAACTAATCAAGGACTTGTCGCGTTCGGGAGCAAAACGTCTGGGCGAGCTGGCGGAGATTTGCTCGGAAGGCGATGATTTCCGGCTTATCGGCGATGACGAAATTCACTACATCGCCATTTCCGACATTGACGCGCGCACAATGCAGGTGGTGTCGCAGCAAATTATGAGCGCACACGAAGCGCCTTCGCGCGCAACGTATCGCTTGCGTGCCGGAGATATTATCACGGCAATCGCGGGCGCGAGCACCGGCACGAGCCGACAGGCAACTGCACTGGTTACTCAAGAAGAAGATGGTGCAATCTGCTCAAATGGTCTTGCCGTGCTGCGAAACATCCGTGGAATTGACCCGATGTTTTTAATTTCATATCTGCGAACCAGCCCGTTTCTTCGGCAAGTCCGCCGATTGATGACAGGCCACGCCATCCCTGCAATTTCTTTGGACGACTTGGCAAATATTTTGATTCCAATTCCATCACAAAAAAATCAATCGGAAATCGCCGATTCAGTCAAACGGATTCAGGCATTGCGTCGTGATGCTTTGAAATCCGGTGAAGTCTTGGTTGCCAAAACAGAATCTTTGGTCAGTTCGACGCTGTCTTAACTTTCTTTGTCCAAAACTTCCGATTCGCGTCCGCCCGCAGTGCGTTCGTCCGGCTGCATTTCACTTTGTTTAACAGGATGTATGAGCGTCTTAAAAACTGCGTTAAAATCCTTCGACCACGGTTTAGAAAAAATTGGCGCGTCGTCTGCGCCGGGAACGACAATGTCGAGAATGTAATTCTGTTTCAGATGTTCGGCATAGCTCTCGGCTGACGGCAATGCTACGCTGTTTGCAAAAACGAACTCATGCGTTCCAGTCCGCAAAAAAAGATCGAGCGCAACCACATGAAATTCCAACTTGCGTGGCGTGGCAATCTTGCGTCCAGAACGTCCGCCCGTTCCAGAAACAAAGTGCGTTTCCAAAACTTTCGCCCGATTAAAATTACCAGAATTCAAAATCCGCTCTTTTCGACTGGCAGAAATGCTTTCCCACCATTCCTTGAATTCGCCGCTACGTTTTCGATCAAACCATTTTTTGAGCGCGTCGCGTGAAGGATCAATATTTTCAATGTTGTGCCACTCCTCGGAGTTTGACTTCAAGCCTTTGCTTTCCACAACAAACCAATCCTTTTCATTGCGGCTGACATACAAATCACCGTGATGCAATTTCGGGCCAACCCATTTTTCCTTGATGCGATGCGTTGAATATCCAAGTTCTTTCAATTGCCGTCGCAGCAACATCTCGGAAAGTGAACCCAAAATATAACCACGGGCATTCGGACTCATTTGCAACACCTCGATAAATTCGTCCGGCGTCGTTCCAAAATGTCTTAAGCAAAGTTGCTCGAAAACAACTTTCCAATTTGAAGCGGGAAGTTTTTGCGGCGTTTCGCTCATCGCGACCCCTTCCTGAAGTCGAACAAATCTTTGACCTCAACTTTCAGGGCTTTGGCAATTTTGGCCAGACCAGCCACGGAAGGCGCGTTCAGCCCGCGCTCAACGAGACTGATAAATTCGACGGAATAGCCCGTCTTTTCAGCCAGACTTTCCTGCGTCAACCCGTTTGATTTGCGGATTTCGGCGATGCGCTTGCCAAGCACTTTCTCAATCACGGAGTTAAACTACCAGAAAAGCCATATTGAATCCCACGAAGCTAAACTACGGCCAAGTGAATAAAGGATGTCTCCGGTGCGGGAACAAATTCACATTCCTTCATCGAAATATTCACACGCCGGGCGGCGGCAGGAATTCCCGCCCTAATTTTTCGCCATCTCCATCCCGCGCGGGATGGTCTTTGCAGACGGCCACCATCACCTCCTTCCGGCACTGGGTCGTCAAAATGGTGATTTTTTGCCTATTTTCGTCCCAAAACCGCGTTTGGAAGCCAAATTCATGCGTTTTTGGCATTTTTTGGCCTCTCCCGATGATCCGTCAGGTTTCCCCGATCATCGGGGAGTTTTCCCCAATAGTCCGCCGGTTTTCCCCGAAGGTTCAGCAATTCTCCCCGAAGTTCCATCCGCACCGCCCGACGGTCGGACAGATTCCACCGATGGTCGGACAGTTTTCCCCGATGATCCGGCGAAACTGTCCGATGTCCGGGCGGTTTCCCCCGACCTTCCGGCGGTGCGTCCCAATGGTCGGGCGGCGTCCACCCGGCACCCGGCGGTTGGAGCCATTTTGACCGAAAATTGGGGAAAACAAGGGTTTTTGCTCAATCCGGCGGTCTCCGTCCTCAATCTTTTCCTCTCCGGCTTGAGGACGGGGTTGTCAGAATTGAGAAAATAGTTCTCAGGATTGAGCACGGACGGGTCAGGATTGAGGACGAAGCCGTCAGTGGCGAGGACGGGCGTCGCCGGATAAAGAACAGACTCATCCGTCTTCGCCCCGGAGTTGTCGGGATTGAGGAAAGACCTGTCCGTCCTCAAGCCGGAGTCGTCAGGATGGCAGGCGGAGTTGGCCGGTTGCAGGCCGGATTGCTGAACCGGTCCGACAGCCTTGAGGGGCTTGCCAAAGACTGTTTTATTTTGAGAAATCGTGTCGGCTGATTTATTTCAACGCCGGATTATTGGTCGCGGTCACCGCTGCCATCGGGCTGCCGCTGCGCGCGGACAAACCCGGGCCGCCTGACTGCCGCAAATATGCCGGTGGTGGTTCGGGATGCTTCGGATCCATGTCAACGAAATCATCCACGATGTATCGCGCCAGCTCCGGCACGTTTTCCTTGATGCCTTTGACAATCAACTTGGACAGCAGATAACCGCCATAGCCGGTCAAGTGCGTCTGGTCGCTGAAAGCCACGCCGACATTATCGCCCATCGCCGTCCACATTTGCTTGCTCATGGTCCACTGGTCAATTAGCGGGACGTGATCCTCGGCGGCGACTTCGCGCATGGCGCGCGCCCATGCGCCGACGGTGTCACCGTTCGCGCGGCGCTCCATGGGCGTCACGAGAACCAGCGTGGCCCCGCGCCGCCTGGTTTCGGCGATGAAGACGCGCAGGTAGGCTTTGAAGGAAGTTTCCGGGTCGGTGTAAGTCTGCGGCCAGTTCGCCTTCGAGTCGTTGTGGCCGAATTGGATCAAAAAGAAATCGCCCGGCTTCATCTGGCTCAAAACCTTGTCCATGCGCAGCCCGGTGATGAAGCTCTTGCTGGTCTCGCCGCCCTCGGCGCTGTTGCAAAGCGCGATTTCCGGCTTGAAGAACTGGCAGAGATGAGTCGGCCAGTTTCCACCGGGGCCGTGACGCGGGTCGCCCACCGTGGAGTCGCCGGCGGTAAAAATGGTGGGCACGGAGTCGTCCTTCACGATTTCCATCGAACTGAGGCAGGGCCGGGTGCCGTTGAATTCGATGGTGAGCCGGTCGTCCCAGCAGCGCGCCTCGGCTTCGCCGGCAAGGAACATGTGGACCATGGTTCCGCCCGGCGCGTTTTGCGGCGGCGGCGGAAGTTCCGGTCGGCGCACGTTTGCGTAAAACGTGCGCGTGACAAATGTTCCCGGCGTCGTGACGATGTTCGCGGCCATGATGTGTCCGGCCTCGGTGCGGATGGTCGTGGCGGATTCGCCCTGCGCGTCGCCAAGCGTGACGGTGATCTTGTAATTGCCCTCCGGCGCCTTCACTGAAAAGAAAAACGGCGGATTTGAAGTCGTGATGAATCCATTCGTCACTCCGTCCGCCCCGATGCGATCAACCTCAACTGGCCGCGAGCCAAAATCGAAGCCGTATCCGCGCTCCGAAGCATAAACGGTTTCCGCCGGAACATTCGTATAGCCATCGCGCGGGCTGCCGGTGAAATCAAACTTGAACTCGGCGTGAACCGGCGGCGGCGGCGGCAACGCGGCGTCTTCCGGTCGCTGCGCCAACAATTGTGTGGTGCCGAGCATGAGCAGGCCGAGTGGGATAATTTGCGCCGGGAATTTCAGTCGGAACGAGGATTGGGTTTTCATATTTTCCAAAATCAGATCATGCCTTGGGAATGATTTTCAAGGCAATGCCGAAATCGTCGGTTTGCGTCCGCTTCGCCGGAAGCGTCACCGTCAACCCGGTTTCGTCGCGGGCAATTTCCAGATTGCCGGAAGAACCCAGCATTTGAACGCTTCCGATGTTACCTTTGTAATTCGGTGCGTTGGTGGCGAGCGATTTGATGGTTGTTTTCCCGCCGTCAGGCCAGCCCATTACCACAGCATAAAGCACGTCGCCCTTGGTGGTGAAGCGGATGTCGCTGGCGTTCAGGGCCGGGCCGAGGCCGCGCGGCGGATTGCCGGCGGTCTCGCGCGCGGTCGCGTCGTTTTTCACGGTCGGGCCTTCGCCGTAGATCGTCCACGGGCGCGTATCGTAAATGCATTCGCTGTTGACGGACATCCAGGCGGTCATGTCGTCGAGAACCGCGATGGCCTTGTCGTCCAACTCGCCGTAGCCGGGCAACGGAAACGAAAGCAGCAGCGTCCCGTTTTTGCTGACCACATCCACGAGCAGATGAATCCACGTCGCGGATTTGGCGTAGCCCTTGTTGTAATCGGCGATGCTGTAATGCCACGGGCCGACGGTGCTACCCTTGTTCCACGGCATCCGCAGCAGATCGAGCGTCATGCTGCGCTCAAGATTGTTGGTGATGGCCTGCTGCTCGGTCACGGAATTGCCGTTGGAAACGATGACGGCCTGAAGATTTCCGTCGTGCCACTTTTGATTGGCGTTGTAGAAATGCGCGGCGAGATTCAGCCCCACATCGCCGAGCGGCAGCTTGGCGTCGTCGAAGAAAATCAGGTCGGGATGATAACTGTCAATCAAGTCCTTGATGCGGTTAAAAAACTTGGTGGTGTAAGCCGCGTCCGGCGGCGCGCCGATGGCGTGGTTCTGCGCATACAAATCCTGCGGGTCGAGTCCGTCCCACCACAAACCTTTGCCATCGGCCTTCGTGAGCTTGCCGTCGTAGGGCACGCCCGCGAGCGGCCCGGTTTTGTCGCTGCCCTGCGCGTCTTCATACCAGTTCCACGCGCGCGCGCCATGAACGCTCACGCCAAACTTCATGCCGGCCTTGGTGACAAGTTTTTGCCAGGTGCCGACGATGTCTTTTTTCGGGCCGACTTTGACGGAATTCCACGGCTGAAATTTTGAATTAAAGTTGTCGAAGTTGTCGTGGTGGCTCGCCATCTGGACGAGAAACCTCGCGCCCGCGCCATGGAATCGCTTGAGCAGCGCCGCCGGATCCCATTTTTCCGCCTTCCATGTGTTGATGACATCCTTGAAACCGAACTTTGACGGATGCCCGTAATGATCGAGGTGAAATTGATACTGCGGCCGTCCCTGGTCATACATGTATTTGGCATACCAGTCGCCGTCGAGCGGCTGGGATTGCGGACCCCAGTGCATCCAGACGCCAAACTTCGCGTTGCGATACCAGTCGGGTAATTTGTAATTCTGCTCCAGCGATTCCCACGTCGGCTGGAATGGGCCGGGCGCGATGGCGTAAGCGGCGGCGGGCGATTCGCCAGCGGCCAGAACACGAGACAGCCACATCGGCGCAGACAAACTTGCGCCGGTGGCGAGCGCGGAGGTTTTAAGAAATTTTCGGCGTGTGTAAATATTTTTCATAAGCAGGCTTCTCCAATCAGTTGAATCAGGTCAATTTTAGTCCGGTGATTTTCAGCGTGTAAATATAATCGCACGGTTTTTCAGCCGGGAATTTCACTTTCAATCCGTCGGCGTCCTGCGTGAATTGGAGCGGCTCGCCTTGGCCGAGCAATTCGACCTTGCCAACTTTTCCCTTCACCGGCTGGCTCGTGGTGAGCGAGGCGACGGCGACCGATTGATCTTCCGGCCATTTCATCACCATCGCGTAGAGCGTGTCGCCGCGCGTGGTGAAGCGAATGTCCTTTGGTGAATATCCATTCCGCGAAACGCCGCCGCCGCCGACTCCGTCGCCGGCCATGTTCTGGCCGTTGAGTCGTCCGGCAAAATTTCCGGTGGCGCGCAGCTTGACCATTGACGCCGCACACGCATCGGCGACCGGACCTTCGCCAAATTTGATCCACGGGCGCGTTTTGTAAATCGCTTCGCCATTCACATTGAGCCATTTTCCGATGGCGAGCAGCACGTCCTGTTGTTCCTGCGGAATGGTCCCGTCCGCCTTGGGCGAAATGTTCAGCAGATAATTTCCATTCTTGCAGACGTTTTCGACGATTCTCACGACATAACCGCCGGGCGGTCCAGGATGGATGCCTTCGACATAGCCGAATTTGTCCTGGATCGGATCGTCGGGTTGCCAGACCCAGTCGGTCAATTCCATCGGCGCGCGGCCTTCGCGTTCGTAATCCATGATCTGGCCGGAAACCCACGCGGCTCCTTTGGCGCTGATGGCGACTTCCCTGCCCCATTCGCGGGCGCGATTGTAATAATAGGCAGCTACGCGGATTTTCAAAGGATCAATGGCGTGGTCGGTGCCCATGTCGAACCACAGCATGTCGGGATTGTATTTGTCAATCGTCTCAATCCGTCTGGCGACCCAGTTGTGCATGAATTTGACACGGGCTTGATTGCTCCGGTCGGCGACGTTGTAAAATTCGGCCCACTTCGGGTCATATAGATCGCTGTTCAACAGATCGCTGCCGGGTGGCGGAGTCGGGATAAATTGGAAATGAAAAAAGGAATGATCCGAGATGCCGGTCTTCAAGCCGGCTTTTCGCACCGCCGTGATGAGGTCGCCGTCGAGGTCGCGGTGCGGGCCGTAATTTTTTGCGTTGAATGGATTGACCTTGCTGTCCCAGTTGGAAAAGCCGTCGTGATGCTCGCCGGGGGCGAAGACATATTTCGCGCCGGCCTGCTTGAACAAATCCGCCCACGCGTCGGGATCCCATTTCGCGGCGGTGAACATCGGGAGAAAATCCTTGTAGCCGAATTTCGTCGGCGGGCCGAAATGCTCCGTGTGCCAGTCCATGATGCCTTGGTTGCCGCCATACATGTAGCGCACATACCATTCGCTCTGATGCGCCGGGACGGAATAAATGCCCCAGTGCATATAAATGCCGAACTTGCCATCGCGAAACCAGTCGGGGTCTTTGTAATTCTGCCCGATGGAATCCCAGCTTTCCTGAAACGGTCCCGGCCCGGCGGCGGGAATGTCCTTCAACGCGGCGGCAACGAGTTCGGGAGTGTCGCGCCGCCAGAGGTCTGCGCTGGTGGAAGCGTTGGTCACATTTGTCGCGGTGAGAACGCTGGTCAGTTCCTCGGGAGAATCGGCGGCGCGGGCGCGGCTCAACCACATCGGCGCGGTCAATCCGGCGACACCAGCGAGGGCAGATCCTTTCAGAAATTTACGGCGTGTGTATGGAATTTTCATAGCCGGTGGTTTGTATTTTTATTTTTTATCAAGCGCGCCAGCGACGGCCTGTTGGTAGGCGCGGCGCATGACGGAATCGTCGGGGGTGGGTTGCAGTTTGTCTCGCGAAATCATCAACACATAAATTATGCCGCGCGTTGGGTCAGCCCAGCTTTGTGTGCCGAAGGCACCGCCATGACCGAACGTGCCGGGTGAAAGCGTTTTGTTCGACGCCATCTGCGTCGGGTCTTCGACGACGCAAAATCCGAGACCCCAAGGCATTCCCGCGCGTGCCTTCAGGTCGCCGGTTTGTTTGCGCGTCATTTCGGCGACGGTTTCCGGCTTGAGAATCTGATGTCCGTTGAACGCGCCGTGATTCAGCATCATCTGATAGAATTTTGTTACGTCCTCCGCCGTCGAGAAAAGTCCCGCGCCGCCCAGCGGTGGTCGTTCGTGATCCGTCACTGCGCCACCATACATATAATCAATGGGCGTCGGCTGTAGTTTTCCCGATTTCGAAATAATGGGCTGGACGAAACGTTTCTTCTGCGAAGGTGAAATCCAGAAAGTCGTATTCTTCATGCCGAGCGGATCGAAGAGCCGGGTTTGAATAAACTTGTCATATGGCATTCCGCTCACGACTTCCACAACGCGACCGAGCGTGTCCATGCCCGCCGTCGAATAACTCCAGCGCGTGCCGGGTTGAAAATGCAGCGGCTCACGCGCGAGCACCTTGATCATCGCCGCGAGTGTCCAATGCGGATCGGTCACGCGATATTCGCCGAGTCCGCTGGTGTGCGTGAGCAGATCGCGCAACGTGATCGGCCGCGCGGCCTTTACTAGCACACGCTGCTGCGCCGTCTGCTCGCCAGCCACCCACAGGTCGCGAAATTCCGGCAGATATTTTTCCACCGGATCATCGAAGGACAATTTGCCATCGTCCGCGAGCAGCGCGACGGCCACTGAAGTCATTGGCTTGCTCATGGACGCGATCCAGAAAACATCATCCGTCTTCAGCTTCCGGCCCGTCGCCAGATCGCTTACGCCCACCGCCGACAGATGCAGCACGCGATCCTTCGTGGCGACGAGCGCGACCGCGCCGGGAATTTCGTTGCTGTTGACCAGTTGCTGAAGCGCTTCCGGAACGGCGGCAAATATGTCAGCCGCCAGCGCGCCTTTGGAAAAAAGAAACGCAGCGAGTAATATGGTGAATGCGAAATTATTTCTTGTCTTTGCAGGCATGAAAGTCAGGGTTGGCCAAAGGCCAGAGCGGTCTTTGCGCCCAAATGATCAGGCTCAACCGCGAGTGCGGCGGAAAATTCCACGCGGGCTTTTTCATTTTCACCGAGACCCGCATAGCCGAGACCGGTAATGTAATGGGCATTTGCGGTGCGCAAGTTCGCGGGCTGCGGCGTTCCAAACGAAGGCGTGTCATCGCCGGTGGAATTGAGCGCGGCGGTTCCGGCGTCCACGAGTTCGTGGAAAATCGGTTCAGCCTTGTCGTCCTGGCCGAGTTTCTGAAACGCGAGCGCTTGAAAATATCGCGAGGCACGGGCTGCGAACGGGTTGCCACGACGATTGCCTGCGGTCGGCGCGTTCGTGATTGTCGCGGTTGTCCACGACTGGCGGGCCTGTTCCTGATTGCCGAGCGCCTCGTTCGCGCAACCGATCCAGTAGGCGAGTTCCGACTGAAGCGAGCCACCGGGCTGTTCGGCGCGCAAATTTGCCGGCGGCTGGAGCGCGGCATTGAAATCTGCGACCGCATCACTGAATTTCTTCGCGTTGAAACGCTGCAAGCCACGGACAAGGTGCGCGTCCGCCCAGGTTTCGCCGGTGTTGAAGCGCGTGCCGCCCTCCCAAAGGCTGAACGTCCGGCCTTCCAGCAGCGCGATGGCTTCATCGGGTTTTCCAGTAAAAGTTTTCAGGCTGATCAATGCCGCCAGGCCTTCGTCTTTCTGAATCACGACCGATTGGTTTTGTTCCAGCAGCGCGAGCCGTTTTTCCACGGGCGCGCCGGCGGCTTGGTAAAGTGAATCAAGTTCGGCAAAATGATCGGGGTAAGGATTCGGCAACGCCACGGCTTTTTCCAGATATGAAATTGCCTTCGCGCGCGACGCGTCGTCATCCTTGTGCGACCAAGGCTGCGCCAGGTTGCGCCAGACGATCGAAAAGTTCGGATCGAGCGCGGCGGATTTTTCCCAAAGCGCAACGGCTTCATTCGGCTGCCAGTCGAACAGCAGATTGCCAAGATAATAAGGCGCGCGGGCGTCCGAAGGATTCGCGGCCATCGCGCGGCGCAGCACGCCGATGGCTTCCGATTGGAATGGGAAAACATAATCCGGCGATTGCGCCATCGCTTGCTTGCGATAACCTGCGGCTTTCGTGGTGTCGCCGGTTTTTTCGGCGAGGTCGCCGAGGTAATAATAAACCATCGGCGAAATTTTGTTTTTGTCGGGCGCGGCGGCGGCGGATTGCGCGAGAACCTCCCCGCCGTCGCTCCAAAGGCCGGCATCGAAAAATTCGGCGGCAATTTCCTGCGCCGTGGCGGGAAACGCATTGAGCGTTTTGAACAACTGGCTCGCGACGGATTTGTTGCGGGTAAGAAGCCATTGCTCGGTCATGAGACGGACGTCGAGCGGGTCGGTCTTGCTCTGCGCAAATTTGAGAACTTCTTCCGCTTCTTTCACACGGCCAAGATGGCGGAGCGCAGAAATTTTCAGACCGTAGGCGCGGACGTTGAGCGCGTTGGCGTCGAGCGAGCTATTTGCATATTTCAGCGCGGCGGCGAAATCCCCGCGCGCCGAGGCGATTTCCGCGAGCGAAAAATATGCGGGCGATTTCCATTCCTGGCTCCACGCAGCCTTGTAAAAGGCGTCGAAGGCCTCGTCGGTTTTTCCCTGCGCCGCGAGCGCGACGCCCAGGTAGTAGAGCGGCTCGGCATTTTTTGGCGTGGTGTATTTCGCGGTGAGCCGTTCCAGCGCCTTGCGGAAATGCTGTTCAGACTCGGCGAACTTCGCGTTGCGCAAGTCGAGGATGCCAAGGCCGGTGTTCGCCTCGGTGTCGCCGGGATCGCGCTTCAAGATTTCGTCCCAATACGGATCGGCGTCCAGCTTCGGATCGTGAAACTGGTCAATGCGCAGTCCGGCGAGATAAAGTTCCTCATCGTTGGTGAATGTGTCCGGCACAGGCGGCGGCGTGACGATCGCGGGCCGTGGCACGGGCGTCAGGCGCACCGGCGAATAGGCGATGAGCTCGCGTCCGTCCACGGAAATAGAGGCGCGCACGTCGTGTTCGTCAATGCCGGTTGGAATGGAAATTTCCTTCACAAATGGTTTTGCCGGATTGATGGAGATATTTTCTTCGACGAGAATTTTTTCGCCCGCCTTGAGTTGCACAGTCGCACGGGGAAATTCTTTGGTCGTGCAAAAGCCGAATTTTGCGACGCCATTCGCGACTTCGAGATTCACGGACGCTTCGAGGTTTGCGTTTTTTACGCCGCCGAGGTCGCGGAACGGATACCAGTTCATCTGGAAGGAGCGTTCCTCGAACGGTTGCAGCCACGAATAATCCGGCTGGTTGTCCGAGTAGGCACCGACCATCAATTCGATATACGGGCCGTCGGTGTCAGTGAGGATGTTGTCCCACATCTTGCCGCGCGGACCGTTGCCCCACGTCCAGAATTTTTTTCCGGGCACGATGTGATGATCGGCGATGCTCATCGTGCCGGCATTTTTGCCGTGGTCGTAACCGGCGTAAAAATCATCCGAATAGTTCCACGCGAACATGGAATTGGCGGCCTGGTGGTTTTTATACCAGCTCACGTCTGTGCCCGCGCCGAAATCCGTGCCGTTGTAAAGTCCGCTGGCAACCGGCCACGCCGCGAAATCGCGCTTGAAATGATACGTCACCCACTGCGTGTCCGGCGGAAAAATAATCTGGTAATTGTCATTGGCGTTCACGGCGACGTTGGCGAAGCAGAGCATGGAGTTCGGGAGCGGCGTGCGGTTGATGATGCGAACGGAACATTCGAGCACCGAGCTGCCCGGGCGCAGCGTGTAGCCGACCGCCCAGGTCATGCGCTGGCGCGGCTCGAGTTCACCGACCCAGACGGTCTTGCTGCCGTCGGCGTTTGACTCCGTGCGGTATTGCACCGGCAGGAACGTGCTGGCGCGGTGATGATGCGGGATGTTCCATTCGATGCCGCCGGAAATCCACGCGCCGATCAGCCCGATGAGCGCGGGCTTGATGACGTGCTGGTGATAGACGAAATCGTAATTGTCCGACTTGTCCACCGCCGAGAAAAGTTTTCCGCCGATCTCCGGCGCGATGCCGACCTTGATATATTTGTTTTCGAGATAAATGAGGTGATACGACTGCTCACTGCGGACGTTCGTGAGATTGTCGTAAAGCGGATACGGATAAATGCGGCCCTCCGCGCCCTGCGAATCGCGGCCAAAATAAAACATCGGATCCGGCTCCGGCGGGCCGGACTTGTAAGTCGGGATGACCTCGTCCGTTTCGCGCAACGTGACGGAGTCGGCCCTGGTGCTGGCTGGGTGAACGACAATGAGCAATGCAGTGAATATAAATACAACGTGAACGGCGCTTTTCATAGGCTGGGGTGTTGTGGGTGATTCTTCACGACGACTTTAAAAAAGACAACATATTTTTAAAAGTCAGCGGGATTGTGCGCCGCATAAATTTATTGCCGCCGATGACGAATTTGTGCTGCCCGGCGCAGGAAAATTTTTGCCGGCGTCGTCCAGCACCAGCACCCAGTCGTTGCCGATGCCGCTGGTCGGCGGGGTGAATTCCCGGGTGTCGGCGCGACTGAAAGTTTCCGACTGTTTGGCTTCGCCGTTGCGCGGGTCATACCACCACGATACAAGTTTTTCACCGGAAAGTTTTCCAGTTTGCACTTTGAATGGCTTCCCATCGGCAGAATAAATGAACGCATAGCTTCCATCCTTTGCGCGCGTGGCTTCAACGCGCTCCAGCACGGGCAAATCGCCTTCAGCCAGCAACGACTGATCCGGAACGCGGTCGAGCATCGGACGCGATTCGATCAGATACCGGAGAAATTGCACCTGGCCGGACGCAGGCAGCTTGAGTGCATCTTTCCATTCCATGTTGGCGTGCCAGCCGGCGTTGCCGACGCGGGCGGCACCGGGATGATAGAACTCATAGACTTCGCCGTTGCCATAGGTGTGGCCTGCCGCACCCGCGAAGACCGCGAGAAATGCGGAGCGGCGGACATCCACGGCCTGGATGCGGATGGCGTTCGTGTCGTCGCGCACGAGGCGGTCGGTGATGTTTTCGTAGCCTGGCTCCATGTCAAGCGTGGGCTTGACCGGAGTTTTGGCGTAATCATCGGCGACGAGCCGGAAGTTGGTTGTATGGATGAAATGGCCGGACTGAATGGAATTAAAATCAAGCCATGGACGGTCTTGAAACCAGAAGGACGAGCTTTCCCTTCCAGTCGGATGATAGGTGATGAGAATTTTGTTTGTGCCCGCGCCTTCGAGCAATCCCGCCGCCTCGGCGTCAATGACGGGCTGGATGTCGGTGCCGGAGGTGTCGCCGCCGAGCACCCAAAAAATATTATTCGTCGCGTAGCGTTGTGCGAGATAGCGGCAATAAATTTTCATTCCATCAGGATCGGCGAACGGGCCGGTGCGGGTGTTCTTGGTCCAAAACGGCAGGAGCGCCACATAAATGCCATGTGCGCTGGCCTTGGCGATGATGCTGTCTACATTTTTGAAATAGGCATCGTTGATGGCCTTCGGGTCGCGACCGATGAAGGGAGTTTGCCCGTCGGGATTGGGGCGCGTGACAAAGTCCCACACGGCGACACAGCCTTGGATGACGGTAAAGCCTTTGGCGGCGCGGTCGTCGAGATAAAGGTCAACGTCCGCCGGCGACGGGTGATTGAAGATGCACCATGCGGTGTCACCCAGCCAGAAAAACGGCGTGCCGTCGGCTTTGACGAAGCAACGGCCATTGTCGGAGACGTGGATGGCTTGCAGCGGTTCAGCGGCAGAAAGAATGTTGGCGGTCAAAACAGTCGCCGCCAAAAGGAAATGTTTTTTGAGGAACATCATTGTCTGTTTATTTTGCCGGTGGCGGCGATTTGCTCGGATCGGCGAGTGTGCCGGACGCCCCGGTGTCAACGGGCAACGCGGCGGCATTTTCGACTACAACCGGCTTTTCAAATTCGAGCGCGACGACGGAAACATCCGGGTCGGGCGCGGCACCGGGCAGCGTCACAACTATTCCTTCCGGTGTGACCACCGAAGTGACCGTTGCACCGCCAGCCAGCAAGTGTCCGGCACGCGGGGCTTGCTTGATGTCGGGTAGAAGAATTTTTCCATCCGCAGGCCAGTCCCAAACGTGAAGATAAAGCGTCATGCCGCCATTTGGATTTTTCCTGGTTGTTGTGCGACCCCATGGCAGTGGATTCGGATAAACACTGCCGCGCGTCGCGTAAATGGCCTCGCCGTTTGTTTTCAGCCATTTGCCAATCGCGAGCAGCCGGTCAACTTCGGGTTGCGGAATCACGCCCTCGGCGGTCGGGCCAATGTTGAGAAGGTAATTGCCGTCCTTGCTGGCGATGTCCGACAAATTGCGGATGAGCTGCTGCGAAGATTTCCAGCGCAGGTCGGTGGCGTTGTAACCCCACGAACCGTTTATGGTCATGTTGACTTCGAGCGCGCGGCCCAACATCGCGCTCGCGGGGATGCGTTGCTCGGAAGTCCGAAAATCACCGAGCACGCCGCCGCCGAGACGGCTGTTGATGAGCAGGTTCGTGTAAGAGCACACGAGATCAAAAAATGGCTTGGCACGCTCCGGCGTCATCGAATACTCGGTGTCCCACCAGAGAATGTCGGGATGAAATTTGTCCATCAGCTCGCGGACTTGCGGCAGGGCGATGGTTTTCAGATAAGTGTCGAAGTCGCCTTTTTTCTGCTCGTCGTCCCACGGCTGTGTGTTGCCCTTGCCGCCGCCCAGGTTGTTCCAGTCCTGCGACTGCGAATAGTAGGTGCCGAACCTGAGTCCCTTCGCGCGCACCGCGTCGGCGAGCGGCTGGAGCAAGTCGCGTTTTGCGCCGGACGCCTTCACTGCGTTCCAGTCGGAATACGCGGAATCATACAGCACGAACCCGTCATGATGCTTGGCGGTGATGACCATGTATTTCGCGCCGGCGTCGGCAAACAGTTGCGCCCAGGCCTGCGGATCATATTTGTCGGCCGTGAAGTCCTTGGCAAACGCCCGGTAAGTCGCCACGGGAACCTTGCCGTTGTTCATATACCATTCGCCGTGCGCCGGGACGGCATAGACGCCCCAGTGGATGAAAATTCCGAAGCGCGCCTCGCGAAACCATTTCAGCCGCGCGTCGCGCTGTTCCGGCGTCTCGTTCCTGACGACGGCGGGAAACGCGGGCAGACCGGCGGACGGCGGCGCCATTTGCACTGCTGGAACCGGCGCGGCATTTGTTGCGCCGTCCGCCGCAGAGAGCCGCAGACAGATGACCGTCAGAAAAAGCACGGCGGGGAATTTCAATTTCATGGGTTGAATTATTTTGGCGTTGAAATGGCTGCAAGAATTGGTCGCGGCATTCGGGGAATTCATGCGCTATTCTTAACGAACCGGGCGGAATGATGTCAAGAAGCCAACTCGTCGCATTTTTGACGCACTTGAGATTTCGATCAGCGCGCGTTAGTTTCTCCGGTGCCGGAACGAATTCCCGTTCCGCATATTGAAAGGAAATTATTTCATGAAACGAAAAGCATCGGCGGCCTGGCAGGGCGATTTGAAAACCGGCAAGGGCAGCATCTCCACCGAGAGCGGCACGCTCAAGGAGGCTCAATACTCGTTCGGCACGCGCTTCGAGAACGGCGTCGGCACGAATCCCGAGGAACTCATCGCGGCGGCGCACGCGGGCTGTTTCTCGATGGCGTTCTCGGCGGAACTCGGCAAGGCCGGCTTCACTCCGTCAGCCATCCACACGACGGCGACCATCACGATGGAAAAAACCGACGCCGGTTTCACGGTCACGGAATCGCACCTGGACATGACGGTGAAAATTCCCGGCATTGACCAGGCGAAGTTCACCGCCATCGCGAACGGCGCGAAGGCTGGCTGCCCGATTTCGCGTCTGCTCAACGCGAAAATTTCCCTCGACGCGAAACTGGAGGCGTGAGCGAGGGTTATTATACGGTCGCCGGGCGCTGATAAAATGTGGTGGTGTCGGTGGAAGATTCCGGCAGGCCCTGGCCGTTTGCGCTTTTGGCCTCCGCCGGTTTGACCATGGCCTGACAGATGATGCGCTCAACATTGAACGGCTGTCCGTGCAACTGGTAGCCGGAGCGGAGCCGGCGATTTACTTTTTCAGTGAAGAGGTGGTATCCGTTCAAATAATCATCGTCCGAGCTGACGACGACAATAAAGTCCACTGGATTGGTCATAGGTTCTGGGTTGAAAATAAAGATGCCTGCGGTTGTTGCCAAGCCGAAACTGTTTCGCCGCAAAGACAGTTGCCCGTTTCCATTTCCTGCGGCAAACTGGTGTGCATGGCCGGAATCGGCAGAAAATTTGATTCGCTGCGACTCAACCGTTTTGAAAACGAGCGGCTGGTTCTCGCTTTGGCGATTTCAATCGCGGCGCACCTGCTGGCGTGGGGCGTTTATGAAACCGGCCGCGAATTCAACTTATGGCAGCGGCTGAACATGGTTCATCGAGTTGCAAAAATGATTCCGCCGCCACAACCCGCCGAGGAACCGCTGACGTTCGTGACCGTTGACCAGCCCTCGGCCGAGGCACCCAAAAACGCAAAGTATTATTCCGACAAAAATTCCGTCGCCGCAAATCCCGACACCAGCCGCAACGCGGACATCCCGCAAATCAACGGACGGCAGACCGACGTTATGCAAACCGAGGACTCGCCACGCATGCAAGTTGCAAAAACTCAGCCGTCGCCGCCGCAAACGCAGCCGTCGGAAAATTCGCAGCAACAGCAAAGTCCGGCAATCCAGCCGGGCGACCTGACGCTGGTGTCCAAGATTGAAAACTTGCTGCCAAATCCGCAAAACAATTCCCAGCCGCCGCGACCGCGCACGATCAAGGAGGCGCTCGCGCAGCAAAACCAAACGCCCGGCGTTCCGATGATGCAGGACGGCGGCGTGCGGCGGCACGCAAGCGTTTCGTCTCTCGACGTGAAGCTGACGGGATTCGGCGATTATGACGCCGCGCTTGTTGAGGCCATCACGCAGCGCTGGTATGATTTGCTGGACAGCCAGCGGTTCGCGCTGGACCGCACCGGCAAGGTCGTGCTGCAATTCCGCCTGAACTACGACGGCACCATCAGCGACATGAAGGTGGCGCACAACGATGTCGGCGATTTGCTCGGCTATGTCTGCCAGGAGGCGATCAACGACCCGGCGCCGTTCGCAAAATGGCCGGCCGACATGCGGTTCAAGCTCGGGGATTCACGCGACATCCAGTTCACATTTTATTATTATTAAGCGCGGCTGAAATTTTATGGACACACTCATTTATGTTTTGCTGGGATTGACCTCGGTCGTCGGGCTGGCGTTCATCGTCGAACGCGCGCTGGCGTTGCGCTGGCCAAAAGTCGTGCCGCCGGAAATCACCGGGGCGCTCTCCGCGTGCGAGACGCGCGAGGACGCGGAAAAACTGCGCCGTGTCTGCGCGCAAAAACCCTCGCCGCTCGGACGCCTGCTCATGCTTGCATCGGAACGGCTCGACTGGCCCAAGGAAGAAAACGTGGACGCGCTACAGACAGCCGCGCGCCATGAAATCGTCCGGCTCGAACGCGGCCTTGTCGTTCTGGAGATCATCGTCGGCATTGCGCCGCTGCTCGGCCTCGTCGGCACCATCATCGGCATGATGACGCTCTTCGACAACATCGGCGCGGAGGGCTTGAACGACGCCACGCGGCTCGCCCACGGCATCGGCCTGATTTTGAAGACCACCCTGATCGGGTTGCTCATCGCCATCCCCGCGCTCGTCTCGTGGAGCTATTTCAGCAAGAAGGTCGAGGTGCTGGCGGTCGAAATGGAGGCGCTCTGCGACGACTTCGTCCGGAAACAATACGCGGAAAAGAAATGAAGAAACATCGAACATCCAACATCCAACATCGAGCGCTGAACGCAACTGTGCCCTGCCTGTTCGATGTTCGGAGTTCAATGTTCGGTGTTCGATGTTTCCCCAATTGAAATGCACTTCCTCGTCCACAAACGCCGCAACTCGCCCGCTGTCATCATCGTGGCGCTCATTGACGTGCTCATCGTGCTGGTGATTTTTCTGCTGGTGACGACCACGTTCAAGCAGCAATCGTCACTGAAGCTCGCGCTGCCCGAATCTTCGCAGGCCAAAAAGCCCGGTGCCAACGAAAACCCGCCGCTCGTCGTGAGCATAGACGCCAACGGAGTGTATTACCTGGACAAGCAGCCCGAGACATTCGACCAGTTGAAGGCCGGCCTCATGGCGCAGGCGGCCAAAAATCCGCAGCTCGTCCTCGCCATCAACGCCGACGAAAAGGCGCCTTGGGGAAAAGTGGTGAAAGTGCGCGACGCCGCCGCCGATGCGAAGATCAAGACGCTGGTGGCCTACACCAAGGAATCGGGCAAGCCGTGAGGGTGCGTTGAATCGTTACTTCGTGAACCCGGCCCCTGGCCTTGGCAACCTTCATTTGTCCTTCAACCCGCCGCCCCCGGAGCGCGGCCGTCCCCGGCCGCAGCAACGGACGGATGGCAAGGTGCTCCCGATTTTCCGACGGCGGCCTGGCTTGCCGCATTGCTGCGCCCGAGGACGGGCGCGCTCCGCCTTCCGCGACAAGTTTGGTGAACTTGATGCGCATATAGGGGTAATATCCGCTTTTTGGTCGCTGGCGGCGGCCAACGGTCGTTCAGACCCCTAAAAATGGGGGTTTTGACCATTTTTGGCCTGTTTTTTGGGTTTTGTGTGCTGAAACTTGGGAAATTTCCGGGGATTCTTCGAGAAAAACCCGGGTTTCTGCCGGAAAATCCCGGGCCTGAACAGCGCAGTCCACGCCCGGCGAGACGCAGTCCCCGGCCTGCGCGCTCCAGTCCTGGGCCGGGGCATTCCAGTCTTGGGGCCGCGCGCTCCGATCTTGGGCCTGCGCACGCCGTTCCGGGGACTGGGCGGTCGGCTCCACGGGCTGGGCACGCCATTCCCAGGGTTGCTCGCTCCATTCCGAGGACTGGCCAGCGCCGGGCGGTTCCTATACCGCGCCGGTCGAATACTATTTTGCGCAGGCCGGAGACTATTTCGCGCCGGTCGAATATTATTTAGCGCCGGCCCGCCATTATTCCGTCGGATCCTGGGAGCGAACGCCCCGCTCCGAGGGTCGCGCACGCAATAATTCACTTCAACAATTCCTCGGCGATGAGCACGGCGTTGAGGGCCGCGCCGCGCAGCAACTGGTCGCCGCTCACCCAGAAGCACAGGCCGTTGTCCAGCGCGCAGTCCAGGCGGATGCGGCCCACTTCGCAGTTGTCCTTCTCGGAGGTGAACAGCGGCATGGGATATTTTTTATTTTCCGGCTCGTCCACCAGATCCAGCCCCGGCGCTTTTTTCAGAACGGCGCGCGCGGCCTCGACGGTGACGGGCTTTTCAAATTCCGCGCTCACGGCGATGGAGTGCGAGCGGTAGACCGGCACGCGCACGCAGGTGACGCTCGCGCGAAACGCGGGGTGATGCATGATTTTGCGGCCTTCGTTTTCCATCTTCATTTCTTCCTTCGTGTAGCCGCTGGGCAAAAATGAATCCACCTGCGGAATTACGTTGAAGGCAATCTGGTGCGGATAAACCTCCTTCGTCACCGGCTTGCCGGAAACAATTTCGCCGACCTGCCGCTTCAATTCTTCAATCGCCTGCGCGCCGGTGCCGCTGACGGCCTGGTAGCTGGAGGCGAAAATGCGTTTGACGGTGAACGCCTGGTGCAGCGGATACAGCGCCATGAGCGTGATGGCGGTGGTGCAATTGGGATTGGCGATGATGCCCTTGTGCCATTTCACGTCGGCGGCGTTGATTTCGGGAATCACGAGCGGCACGGAATCGTCCTGCCGGAACGCGCTGGAATTGTCCACGACCACACAGCCGGCCTTGGCGGCAATCGGCGCAAATTCTTTCGAAATGCTTCCGCCCGCGCTGAAGAGCGCGATGTCCATTCCCTTGAACGAATCCTTCGTGAGTTCCGTCACTGTCACCTCCGCGCCGCGAAATTTCAGCTTCTTGCCGGCGGAGCGCGCCGATGCGAGCAAGGTGAGCTTGCCGACCGGATAATTGCGCTTTTCCAGCGTCTTGATCATTTCGATGCCGACGGCGCCGGTCGCGCCGACAACTGCAACATGAGGGTTTCGGTTCATAAAAGGCCGGAAAATCTATCAGACGCAGGCGAACTGTCAACGCGCGCAGACGAGTGGATGCCTTGTCCGCGGGTCCACGACCGGATTACGCATAAATTTATTCCGTTTCTGATTGACCAAAGTTGCGGCGTATGAGGAAATGATAAGCGTAAATCTTTTCAGATGTCGAAAGCAGCAATCAGAAATCCGAGCGGCCCGAGAACGGGCGGAACGAAATACGACGCGCACCACAAGGTGCTGTCGCAAACCTACGGCGCCTTCGCCGACCTTCGCCGCGAGCTTTCCGACTCCAAGGAAACCGTCACCGGACGCGAGGACATCCTGAAAAGTTTCGCGACCTGCCCGGATTCGCAGCGCTCGTGGCTGCTCCTCGAGGATTATTTCGAGAAGCTCCTGCTCTCGCGAAAGGATTTTCCCGACACGAACTGGTGGCCGAAATTGCTGAACGCCACCGGCAAGGCGCGGCTGGAGGAACTGGCGTTTCTTTTTCTCCGCGCGAAACGTTCCGTGCCGCCGGAACTTCAGCCGCACGCGAGCCTCGACCGTTTCGCCAAGGCCGAGGAGGCCGAGCAGGAATTGAAACTCGTCCAGGAGCTGGAGAACTGGCTGTCGCCGCCCGCTATGCCGCTGCTCGACACGCCGCGCGCCACGCTCCGCGTCGTCTGCAAGGCGAAGCCCGACGACGATGAGCCGTCGCGCCACCGTCTCACCGTGCAATTTCTTTTGTCACGCCCGCGCACCGGCGAGAAGGCGCGCACGCTGCGCGAAATGGTTGACCTCGTCGTCCGCGCGACGCACGAGCAGGAATTGTTTCCGCCGCATGACTGGGAATTCATCCAGTGGATCGCCGACACGCACCGCAACCGGCAGGACGGCAGCGACACCTTGATTTTGTCCGACGGCGAACTGCTGCAATGGCTCGCGCGCTGGGGCAACACGAACCGGCTGGAACTGCTAAATGATGAAGGAAGGGCGGGCAGTCCTCTGCCCGTCTCGGCCAGTGTCGCTGACACCGGCGCGCACGGAGTGACGCGCCCTACCGCGCTGCAATTTCACGGCCAGATCATCTCGCTCGCGCCGCATCTGGAAAACGGCGACAAGGAACTTTCGTTCACGCACCGCTTCGCATTGCCTGGCGGCGAGAATCATTCCGTCGGCGACGCGAAATTTTTCAACCATCAGCCGCCGCTCGCGCTCGTCGGCAATACGTTTTTTCTTTTGCGCAACGCACCGCCGTCGCGCGTGCTGAAATATCTCGCGCACAAACCGTCCGTGCCCGTCCGCAAATTGAGCCACCGGCTGCTGCTGCATCTGCGCAAGACACAGTCGAATCATGGCGTGGACTGGGAAAGCCTTTGCATCGCACATCCGGCCGCGCCGCAGTTTGTCTTTGAACTGCTCGACGACACGGTCCGCCTGCGCCTGCTCGCCAAAAGCCAGCGCGACCAGAGCGTCTGGTTCTGGAACGGAAACGAATGGGTCGCCAACGACGCGCAAAAACGTCCTCACGACAAACCGGAAATTCTCGACGACGCGCGGCTTGAACCGGCGACGCAATGGCTGCGCAAGCTCGACTGGTTCACGCCCGAACCCGGCTTGTGGATCGGCGACGCGAACGAAAACTTTCTCGGTTCCCTCGCCGAAGCATGGGCGTCGCGCCCGGCGGATTCGGAATTTCTCGGCAACGGCGCTTTCCATCGTTTGTTCCTGACGCCGCGACAGCTCAAGCCGAAACTGATCGTCAAAGGCAGCGGCATTGACTGGCTTTCTGTTTCCGCAGAATGGGAGGCGGAAGGTTTGAAATTGAGCAAGGCGGATTTGGAACGGCTCGCGTCGGCCAGCGGACGTTTCGTTAAGCTGCCAAATTCTGGCTGGGTCGAACTCGACACCGCCGCCGTGCAAGGGGCACACGAGGCGATGGCCGACATGGGCGTGGACGGCTTGATCGCCGTGCCGCAGCGCGTCGGCCTGGAAAATGTCGCGCACCTGGACGAGGAGGAATTTTCGCGGTTTGCGGAAACGCCCGAGGCGGGGGAATTGCGCAAGCGCGTTTCCGAATTCAAGGGCGTCCCGAGCGTCGAGCTGCCGAAGATGTTGAACGCGGAGCTGCGTCCCTATCAAAAGGACGGCTTTGATTTTCTAGCACATCTCGTCCGCATCAAGCTCGGCGGCATTCTCGCCGACGACATGGGTCTTGGAAAAACGCTTCAGACTTTGACCTGGCTGGCGTGGTTGCAGGACCAGAATAAAAAAAGTCACAAACCGTCGCTCGTGATCTGTCCTGCGTCCGTTTTGCACAACTGGCGGCGCGAGGCGGAAAAGTTCACCCCGAATTTGAAGGTGCTCGTGCTGGAAAGCGGCGCGGCGCGGCACAATTTGCGCAAGCAGATTCCGCAGCACGATTTGATCGTGACCAATTACGCGCTGCTGCGGCGCGATCTGGAGGAGTTCCACAAATTTTCCTTCCGCGCGGTGATTCTGGACGAGGCGCAGTTCATTAAAAATCCCGGCGCGCAGGTCACGCAGTCGGTGAAACAGTTGAAGTGCGAAAATAAAATCGCGCTCACAGGCACGCCGCTCGAAAACCGGCTGCTCGATTTGTGGAGCATCGTGGATTTCATCCAGCCCGGCTACCTCGGCAATCAGGAACAATTTTTGGAGACTTACGAGCCGCGCGGCGCAAATGCCGAAAGCGAGCAGCGCATCGCGCGCCGCCGCCTGTCCGCAAAATTGCGTCCGCTGCTGCTGCGCCGGTTGAAAAAACACGTCGCCAAGGATTTGCCGGACCGGATCGAGGAACGGATGGATTGCCCGCTCGGCGACGAACAGCGGAAATTATACCTGGCCGAGTTGCGCCGCAGCCGCGACCAGGTGATGAAAGCCGTCGAGACGCAGGGCTTGAACAAATCGAAGATGCACGTCCTCGCCGCGCTCACGCGCCTGCGGCAGGTCTGCTGCCACCCGTCGCTTGTCGGCAGCGACACGGCGAGCGGCAAAACGGAAACGCTTTTTGAACTGCTCGATCCGCTCATCGCGGACGGACAAAAAGTCCTCGTGTTTTCGCAATTTGTCCAGATGCTGCAAATCCTTGAAAAAGATTGCGCGGCGCGAAACATTCCCACGCATATGCTCACCGGCCAGACAAAAGACCGGCAGGCGGTCGTCAACGCATTTCAGGGCGACACCGGCGCGGGCGTTTTCCTTTTGAGTTTGCGCGCTGCGGGAACGGGGTTGAACCTGACGAACGCCAGCTATGTCGTGCTTTACGATCCGTGGTGGAACCCGGCGGTCGAGGCGCAGGCCATTGACCGCTCGCACCGCATCGGCCAGACGCAGACGGTGAACGCATATCGTTTGATCGCGCCCGGCACGGTCGAGGAAAAAATCTGGGAATTGCAGCAGAGCAAGGCGCAGACAATCGCCGACGTGCTGGGCGAGGAAGGTTTTGCGCGCAGCCTGACGTCGGTGGATTTGGAATATTTATTTTCGGAAGATTGATCCGCAAGACGGCGAACTTGATATGATTGAGAAATGACGCGCTGGCGGTCATAACAAAAAACAAAAAAATGAGCCAGCCAAGATATTCTCCGTGGTGGATCGTCTCTATTTTGTTGCTGGGCTTTTGTCTTCGATGGATTCATTTCGAGTGCGGCCAGGGTTATTATTTCAACATGCAGGGGGACGGGATAGCGGCTTACTCGGTAGCTGTGGATTACTCCAACGGCGACCCAAGGGCGCAATATATCGGCCAGCCAAATTTCAACGAGCACTCCAAGCTGCCTGGACCGTTGTGGACCTTGTTTTGCGTGTTTGGAATGCGGCTGGACGGCGGCTCGCCCGAAGGAATCATGGTTGAAATGCTGCTGCTCAACACCTTCACCATATTTCTCGCCTACCTTCTGGCAACGCGCACGGCCGGCCAGCTCGCGGGATTGTGGACGGCATTTTTTATCGCGACATTTCCGCGTGTCGTCGCCTTTTCGGTTTCGGCCTACAATCCAAACGTGATGCCGTTTTTTGGAACATTGTTTTTTCTCGCCTTGTGGCAGGTGATGCGTCGGGATTTTTCGCGCGCCGCCTTTTGGATTCCGTTCGTCCCGATGTTGAGCCTTCAATTTCACATGTCCGGCTTCATGCTGGTTCCCACGGCAATCGCCGCCGTCATCATCAGCGGGGCGCGGCTGGATTATTTGTTGCTGGTCGGCGGGCTGCTGGCGGGCTGCTGCATTTATGTGCCATACATCAAAGGGGACATGGCCAACCACTGGCAGAACACCATCGGGATGTTTTCAGGCGTGGCGGATCATTTTTCAGCCGGGGTTTTGAAGGTGTTGAGCTCGACGGCGGGTTTTTTGGTCAACTGGTCGCCGGGTTGGATACGCAATGACAGTGAATACGCCGAATTTGGCCGGGCGTGTTTTGGCAGCGAATATGTCTTGTATGGCATTTATGCCCTGCTGACCGTCGTGGCCGCGTGTCTGGTCGCCGGCGTGGCGGTCGAGGTGAAAAAATCGTGGGCCGGTTTCAACTGGAGTTCGCGCAGGGAATTTTTCAGGAATTCGGGCGTGGCGTTGCTTTCCCTGTTTTTTGCCCTGCCGGTGTTGTTCTCATTGCTCGGCGGAAAATCATTTCACGCCAGATATTGCCTCGTGTTCATAATGCCGTTTTTCGGGCTCGTCGGCGCGGTCGCGGCGCGATGGCTGCTGACATCGCCCCGGAAACAAATGTTTCGCCTGATGCTTGTCGTCGCGACGCTCGCCAATTTCTGGGTGATGTTCGCGACGGACATTTACCAAAAAAACAACATCGAGCGCGGGCCGGTTTTCATCCCCAGCTTCCGCAAGCTGGAAACGGTGTATCAGCAATTGAAAAAACATTCCGGCCCGGATGTTCCCATCGCCGTGGACGATGCGGCTTACCGTCAATCGCTGCCTGCAAACGACGAATTTTTGCGGGACGCTTTGCTCATCCGGCAATTTGTCGGCGTCCGGGAAAAAGAACACGCCGCGCCTTCGGATAAAAAAATCACCCCGGTCGTCTATAAACTGTGCCGGGCCGACGAAACCAGGCCGGACAATCCCGCCACCGCCTTTTACGGCAACGGAATCGCGCTTGTCACCATGCCGTGACAAAAATGTTGCTTTTGGCAACCGGTAAATGTCAACTTGTCGCGTGGCAATTTCCTGTCTGTTTCTCATCAACGGCTTGGGCCTTGGCAATAGCACCCGGTGCCATGCCGTGATTGAGAACCTCGCCGCCGCCGGTTGCTCCGTCCATGTGCTGACCTCCGGCAACGGGCTGGCATATTTCAAGGAACACAACGGCATCGCCTCCCTCAACGAGATGGCGTCGTTCTATTATTCCGGCACCAACGGCGGCGTCAGCGGCTGGGCCACGCTCAAATCCGTCGGCTCGCTCGCAAAGCTCGCCGCCGCCAAACGCGCCAGGCTGCGCGAAATCATCGAAAAAGTGCGGCCGGACATCGCGGTGATTGATTCCGAATACGCCATCGGCCCGCTGCGCGAACAGGGAATTCCCATCGTCGCCATCAACAATTCCGAGGTCGTCGTCACCCAATTTTTGAAACATCGCCGCGAGGCGCATGGCGTCAGAAGCCATTTTTGGTTCGTCGAATTTTCCGACTATCTTTTCCACCGGAAATTTGCCGACCTGATTTTAAGCCCGTTTCCGTTGCGCACGCCCACGCGCCATCCAAAATTCCGCCGTATCGGGCTGATCGTCCGCCGCGCCGTCCGCGAAATCGCCGCGCCCGCCGGCGAACTCACGCCGCGCCAGTTGCGCACGGTCGTCTTCATGTTGAGCGGCTCCGTCCACGCCACGCAGGTCAATTTTGCCGGGCGCGAATTTCCATTTGCCGTCGAAGTCGTCGGGCGCGCCGGCGAATCGCACGGCAACGTGACGTTTCACGGCCGCCAGATGAACAATCTCGCGCTGCTCGCCCGCGCCGACGCATTCGTCATCAACGGCGGCTACTCCGCGCTGTCCGAGGCCTTCGCGTTTCGCAAGCCGACGTTCGTGCTGCCCGTGCCGGGCCATGCCGAGCAATTCATCAATGCCAGCCTCGCCGCCGACCTCGGCCTTGGATTCAAGGTGAACGAAAAAAACCTGCTCGACAAACTTTTGGAAATGCACCGGCTGGATTCATGGATCGGCCGCAAGCCGATGCCGCCAAAATTCGAGATCAACGGCGACGTGGAAGCCGCCGAGGCCATTCTCGCCTTGGTCGCCGAACGACGCAGCCAATCTGCGGCAGTTTTTCAGACCAAAAGCAGCCCGTCCGGCGCGTGAAAAAATTTTATTCGTAGCGCAGCGATTCGATCGGGTCAAGGTTCGCCGCTTTCCATGCCGGATAAGTTCCAAAAACAATCCCGACGGCCGAACAAATCGCCAGTCCCAAAACAACCCAGTCAATCGGAACCGCCGGCGGCAATTTCATGACCAGCGCCAGCACGTTGCCGCCGAGAATTCCCAGCACCACGCCGACCGCACCGCCGACTTCGCACAGCACGATTGCTTCCATGATGAATTGCACCATGATGTTGCGTTTTTTCGCGCCGATGGCGCGGCGGATGCCGATTTCGCGCGTCCGTTCCGTCACCGAGACGAGCATGATGTTCATGATGCCGATACCCGCCGCGAGCAGCGCAATGGAGCTGACCACGGCTACGCCGATCCGCACCGAGCGCGTGAAATTCTTGAACTGCTTGATCAACGAATCGTTGGATTGGATTTCAAAATCATCCTCCTTGCCGGGCGGAACCTTGCGGATGACACGCAATGCGCCGCGCACTTCTTCAAGCGTGTCAGCGTAGCTCGCGCGGTCGCGAGCCTGCACAAGGATGTTCAGGCTGCGATACCAGCGGCCGTAACGGTTCAAGCCGGTGGTCAGCGGCACCACGGCGAAATTATCCTGGTCGCCGCCAAAAGAACTGCCGTTGCCCTCCAGCACGCCGACGACGGAATAATTGATGCCGTCAATCTTCACCTGCTCGCCGACCGCCGGGCTGTTCGGAAAAATATTCGTTGCCAGTCCGCTGCCGAGCACGCAGACATTCCGCGCACCGTCCACGTCCGCGTCGAACAGCAGCCGGCCGTCGCCGAGGTTCCAGTTGTGCGCGGGAAAACTGCCGGGCGTCTCGCCGTAAAGCCGCACCGTCGGCGCGCTGGTCTTGTAACGCGTCTTGATTTCGCCGGACCAGAACGCCGTCTCCACGCCGATGTTCAGCGGCAGCGCGGTTTTGTCCTGCAACAATCTTCCCTGCTTGAGCGTGATGTTTTTGCGGCGCCAGTATTTTTCCAGGTCGCCGGAAAATCCGAAGTAAGTGTTCGGCCATTTGCGGATCATGAACGTGTCGCTGCCGAGCGAGCTCAACTGCCGCTCGATGTTGGCCTGCATCACGCGCATCGCCGTCATCACGACGATGATTGAAAAAACGCCGACGAGCACGCCCAGCAGCGTCAGCGCCGAGCGCAGCTTGTGCGACGCAATCGCGCCGATGGCCATCGTGAAACTTTCACGAGCCTCGGATAAAAATGAAATTTTGTTCCTATTCATTTCTCAAGGCATCCACGGGGTTCATCCGCGCCGCCCGCCATGCCGGGAAAAATCCGGACAGCACGCCGGTTAACGCCGAGACCATCAGTGAAATGCCGACGACCACTGGCGATAATTCCGCCGGCATTATCTTGCGCAGAAGCAACGTGGACGGCCACGCGATCATCAGCGCGATGACGCCGCCGATCAGGCAAATGCATGCCGCCTCGATCAGAAATTGCAGGAGAATTGTCCGCCGTTTCGCGCCGATGGCCTTGCGCACGCCGATTTCGCGCGTCCGTTCCGCGACGGAGACGAACATGATGTTCATGATGCCGATGCCGCCGACGAACAGCGCCAGCCCGGTGATGAACAGCCCGATGCCCGCGATGGTTCCGGCGACGCGGTGAAACATTTCCAGAAATTCATCCTGCTGGTTGATGGCAAAATTATCCGGGTCTTCCGGCGCGATGTGCCGCGCGCGCCGCAGAACCGCCCGCAATTCCTCCTTCGCGTCGTCGAGCTGGTCGAAGCCTTTGACTTTCACCTGGATGGTGTAATCCGGCGAGTCGTCAATGACGCGGGTGTATTGCGCCAGCGGAATGATGATGCCGTTGTCCGCGCCGCCGCTTTCCGAAAAACCGCCCTGCTTTTCGAGCACGCCGACGACTTCAAACGGATGGCGCTGGACAAAAATCTTTTCGCCGAGCGGCGACTCGTTGAGAAATAAATTCGTGGCCAGATCCGAGCCGATGACGCACATTGGCCGGCCGCCGTCGCATTCCGCCGCCGAGAGAAAACGGCCTTGTGAAAGATTCAAACCGCTTGTCGTTTGATATTGCTCGGTCGAGCCAGTCACGGTTACGCCGGACGAACCGCGCTTCAGATATTTCACCGAGGTGTTGTCGTCCGCGACCGGCGCGATGGCTGCCGCAAGCGTCATCTGCCTTTGCAGCGCGTCAACATCGGCGAACGAAACGGATGGGCTTTTCATCGCGTTGACCCATTCCTGATAAGACTGGATGAACCAGCTATACCGGCTCACATAAAGCACGTCCGCGCCGATGGACGAGATGCTGTTCATGAACGAGCGGTTCAATCCTTCGATAGCCGTGCCCATAAGCGTCACGGTCAGAATGCCGATGACGATGCCGAGCGTCGTCAGCACCGAGCGCAATTTGTTCGCGCGGATAGCGCTCCACGAAATCAGCAAACCTTCGCGCAGTTCGGTGAAAAAATTCATCTGCTTCCAGAAATTTTCATTCTCATCGTCCTCTTCGTCCTCAAATTCATTTTATTTCGATTGTGAGGATGACGATGAGGAAGAGGATGAGGATGATTTAATTTTCTCGTCGCTCGCGATCAACCCATCGCGGATGCGGATGACGCGTTGCGAATGCAAAGCCACCTCTTCCTCGTGCGTCACGACGATGATAGTGTTGCCCTTATCGGCGAGCAGTTGGAACAACGCCATGATTTCCGTGCCGGTCTTGGAATCAAGGTTGCCCGTCGGCTCGTCCGCGAGCAAAATCGAAGGCTTGTTGACGAGAGCGCGGGCGACGGCGACGCGTTGGCGCTGCCCGCCGGAAAGTTCGTTCGGCTTGTGATGCACGCGATCCGCGAGGCCGACGCTCGCCAGCGCTTCGAGGGCAAGCGCGCGGCGGTCTTTGGACGAAATGCCGGCATAAACCAAGGGCAGCTCCACGTTGCGCAAAGCATCGGAGCGCGGCAGAAGATTGAAGGTCTGGAAAATAAAACCAATTTCACGGTTGCGGATTTCGGCAAGCTGGTTGTCGTTCATCTCGCTGACGTGGCTGCCGTTGAGTTCGTAAGTGCCGCCGGTCGGCGTGTCGAGGCAGCCGACAAGGTTCATCAACGTGGATTTGCCGGAGCCGCTCGGCCCCATGATGGCGACGTATTCGCCGCGCGCAATTTCCAGCGTCACTTCGCGCAACGCATGCACGGTTTCCGCGCCCATCTGGTAGCGGCGCGAAATTTTTTGCAGTCGGATCAAGCTCATTTGTTCTGCGCTTTTTGGTGGGGCGAGACTCCGTCGATCCCAAATTATAAGTTACGGCTCGACGAAGTCTCACCCCACCGGAATTTTTACATGGACGGCATATTTCCCGCGTTGCCCGCACCTTTGATGATTTTCTTTCCATCATCCAGATCGCGGCTGATGGCGTGGAAACCGCCCGTCACAATTTCATCGCCTTCCTTCAAGCCGTCGGTGATTTCCCAGTAATTGTCGTCGCTGATGCCGATTTTCACCGGCACGGTTTTGACGTGATCTCCTTCCACGACAAAAACCACGTCCACCGGCTTGTTCCTGTCCTCCGGCTTTTTGTCGGTCTTGAGTGAATTGGTGTCGCCGCCGGACGAAGCGGTTGAATTGGTCGGAACAGAATTGGTTTTGGCCGCCGCAATTGCATTTTTTGATTTGACGATGCGCGTGGTCACGCTGGCGATGGGCGCGGCGATGGCGTTGGTGCGCGTGCGTGTTTCAATCGTCGCGCTCACGGACATTCCGGGACGGAATTGCCCGGCCTCATTCAAACGAATGCGCACTTGAAATTGCGTCGCGGACTGTCCCGACGACGACGACAAGCCGCCACCGCTGTATCCGCCCGCTGCCGAAGTGGCGTTGAGACCCTCGGAAGAATTGGCCACGGCTGTGACGACGCCTGAAAATTTTTCATCCTTGAACGAATCCACTTCGAGCGTCGCCTTCTGCCCGGCCTGAAGCAGCACGATGTCCATTTCGCCGATGTCCACGCGCGCCTCCATCCGGCTCAAATCGGAAATGATCATGATGTCGGTGCCCGCGTTTTGCACCGTGCCAAGCACGCGCTCGCCGAGCTGCGAATTGAGCGTGGTGATGGTGCCGTCCAGCGGCGAGACGATGGTGGTCTTGTTGAGCGAATCCTGCGCGCTGTCCACGGCGGCCTTGGCGACGTTCACCTGGTCGTCCGCGCTTTCGACATTGGCCTCGGCCACGTCGCGCGCGACTTTGAACCCGATGAAATCCGAGTCCGAAAGCAGTTTGCGGTCGGACAATTCCTTGTTGCGCTTGTAGTCCGCCTCGGCCTTTTCGAGGTTCGCGGCGGCGGTGGTTTTGTAGGCGAGCGACGATTCATATCCGGCCTTGGCCTGGTTGAGCGCGGCGAGCGTCAAATCGGGATTGATCTTCAAAAGCAAATCGCCCTTGTGGACAAACTGTCCTTCCTTGACCGGCAGCTCGATGATTTCGCCGCTGACTTCCGGGCTGATGTGGACTTGCAGCACGGGATAAATTTTCCCGTTCGCGACGACCGTTTCCGTGATGGTGTGGCGCGAAATTTTCTCGGTCTGGACGCTGATGGCCGGCTCTTTCTTTTTCAAGGCGAAGACCAAAGCCAGGACAAGCAATATTCCAAACGCGAGAAACAGCCAGATGAATTTCCACCGCTTCTTTTTTTTTGGCGCGAGGACTGGCGTCTGAATGACCGGGGGTTGCTTCACAAGGGAAGATTGTCGGAAACGCAAATCCTTGTCCAGCGAGCAAAAAGGCCAGTGCCGCTACGACGTTCAAGCCCAGGCCGGATCAAGCCGCTTGTCCGGCACCAGATAATTTCGGACGTAATCGCCCACGGCATTTTCAAGCGTGCTGATTTTTTCTTTGTAGCCTGCGGCGCGCAAACGCGAAATGTGCGCCTGCGTGAAATACTGGTATTTGTCGCGGATCATCTCCGGCATTTCGATGAATTCAATTTTCGGCTTCTTGCCGAGCGCGGCGAAGACTGAATTCGCCAGATCAATCCAGGTCCGCGCCCCGCCGGAACCGATGTTGAAAAGTCCGCCGGCCTTTTTATTTGCGGCGAGATTCAGCGTCATGGCGACGGCATCCTTGACGTAGAGAAAATCACGCTTCTGTTCGCCGTCCTTGTAATCCTTGCGGTGGCTCTTGAACAACTGAATGACGCCTTTGCTTTGCACCTGCGCGAAACTTTTATGCACGAGCGAACGCATTTCGCCCTTGTGGCCTTCATTCGGGCCGAAGACGTTGAAATATTTCAGGCCTGCAATTTTATTCAGAAAACCGGCGCGCCTGGCGTGCAGATCAAAAAGATGCTTCGAGTAGCCATACATGTTCAGCGGACGCAAATTGTCGAGCTGCGAATCATCGTCCTCCATGCCCGCCGAGCCGTCGCCGTAAGTCGCGGCGGACGACGCATAAACGAACCGGACTTTTTTCGCCAGCGACCAGGCGGCGAGGTCGCGGGTGAACTCGTAATTGTTTTTGATGAGATAGCCCGCGTCCTTTTCCGTCGTGGACGAGCACGCGCCCATGTGCAGAACCAGATCGAATTTTCCCAGCGCGCCGTTTTGCAATCGCGGCGGCAGGTCGGCGGCCTCGACGTAATCCGAAAATTTCAGCGGCGCGAGATTGCGCCACTTTTCGTCCGTGCCGAGGATGTCGCAGACGACGATGTTTTCGCAGCCGCGCCGGTTCAGCGCCCAGACGAGCGCGCTGCCAATGAAGCCCGCGCCGCCGGTGACAAGCACCCGCGCGCCGGAGAAATCATTGGGCTTCATAAATCGCAGCCAGAATGCCGTGCGCCGGGCGCAAATTCAAGTTAATGGTGCAATGTCACTTGATTGGCCGTTCCGTGCGCGCAAAATTCGCTTCCCGCAGCCGTTCTTCCGACCCGTGCGGGACAACTTCAATTCCGTGCGGCGATTTTCCCGTCCGTGCGCCCGTTTTCCGATCTGTGCGGCGGTTTCTCCATCCGTGCGGGCGATCTCCCGTTCCGTGCGGGTCATCTTTTCGTTCGTGCGGCTGTTTTTCCATCTGTGCGGCCATTTTCCGATCCGTGCGGGCAAAAACCCCTGTTTTTGAAGGATTTTGGCAAATGCAACAGCCGGCGTGAATCGGCTCCAACCATCCCCGGCTTGAAATAATCGGACTCACGTCCGCTGCCGCGAAGTTGAGGGGAACCGGCACGCAAAAAAAAGTTATTGCGCCCGCTTCCAACAGGCGTATAAATCATTGCTCAATCCCTTCGCTCGTTCAGGAAGAGAAATCAAACAATGAATTAGAAAGCACTTCTTTATGAAACGAAAAATTGCAAGTCTCACCGCAACCTTCAAAACCACCGCCGCCTTCGGCGCAAAATATGCCGCGGATTTTCCGACCGCAAGCATGGGCGGACAGCAGTTCGCCCTCGTCAGCGCCGCCGTGCCGCAGACCGCCACGCTCGGAGCCGCACAGGTTTCCGGCACGGAATCCGCGCACGCGGGCGCATTGTCCAAAGTCGCCGGGCGCTTTCACCTCCACGACGATCTGCACGGCATCGCCGACGCCGCGCATTCCCTCGTGCTGCTCGGCACGCCGGGGCTTCAGGGAAAATTTCTCATGCCCCGCAGCGGCGGAGACGTGGCGTTGCTCAATTCCGCCCGCGCCTTCCAGACGGACGCGGCGGCGTTCTCCACGCAATTCATCGGCCTCGGCCTGTCGGCCACCTTTATCACGCAGCTCGGCACGGACATCACCGACTTTGAGACGGCCATCAAGGCCAAAGGCGCTGGCTCGGGCGCGCGCTCCGGGGCCACCGGCGGATTGGAAGACACCGCCAACAAAGCCGCCATTGCCCTGCACGTCCTCAAGACCATCGTGCCCAACACCTACAAAAACGACCCGGCCAAGCTCGCCGAATGGGCCACCGCCAGCCACGTCGAGAAACACACGCCCGTCCCGCGCGCGAAACCGGCGGCGGCTCCGGCGAAATGAAAAATAAGGATTCAAAAATATGAAATCGCGCATTTATCTGCGGATGACGATCGGTTTACTTATTGGCTTACAACACGCGGCTGCGCAAAATTTCTTACTATCTTCCACGAACACAGTTGTATTGAACCCTCCATTTGTCACGGCGGCTGATGTGAATGGAGACGGTAAAGTGGATTTAATTAGCGTTTACTCCACATCTACCAACGGTTACGGCTTGTCTTCAAATCAAACGAACAGCTTGATAGTATTGACCAATAACGGCTACGGCGTTTTTGGTTCCAATGCCATTTATAGCGCTGGCGAGTTTCCACAAGCGGTCGTGGCGGCAGATGTCAACGGGGATGGTTATCTGGATTTGATTTCTGCGGATTCTGCCGGAACAATTTCAGTGTTAACAAACAATGGAAGCGGTGTATTCGGATCCAATGCGACTTACACCGTGACTGGCAGTCCTTTTTCGGTCGCTGCGGCGGATGTCAATGGCGATGGCTACGTGGATTTAGTCGTCGCAAATTCTGCTATGTTTCCGAAACAATATACACTTTTGGTATTGACGAACAACGGAAGCGGCGTCTTTGGCTCCAATGCTACTTATAACGTGGGATCCTCCCCCAATTTTGGGCCATCTTCAGTAACAGTGGCAGATGTCAATGGGGATGGTTGGCCGGATTTAATCAGTGCTAATCCCGCCAAACTTACGATTTTTACGAACAACGGCGATGGCAACTTCACATTCGCTTCCTCTCGATCCACACTTACAACTGTATCCGTCATCGCTTTGGATGTTAGCGGGAATGGCAATGTGCAATTGATTTGCGTGAGCCCTGCTTTCAATGTCATTTCGGTTTTAACAAATAATGGAAGCAGCGTTTTCAACACAGCCTACACGGTTGGCGTCGGTAGTATGCCTTATTCAATCGCGAAGGCGGATGTCAATGGCGACGGCAAGATGGATTTAATTACTGCGAATGTAGGGACTTCTCCAAATTATATCGGCACATTGACAGTTTTAACAAACAATGGTGGAGGCATCTTTAGCTCAAATGCCAACTATACCGTAGGTCGCGGCTGCCAGTCGGTCGTGACGACAGATGTAAATGGGGATGGCAGGTTAGACTTGATTTGTGCGAACTCTGGCACCAATACACTTTTTGTATTGACCAATGCTTCTACTTTTTTACCGATGCTGGCCGTCAATAGTGCGAGTAATAATGTGATTGTATCATGGGCGTCGGCTTGGACAGGTTGGGCTGGCTGGACTTTGCAGCAGAATTCCGATCTGAACACGACCAACTGGATCGGCTTCATCGGCAACATTGGTGATGACGGCACCACCAAAAGCGTGACCAATTCATCGCCGACTGGAAATTTATTTTTCCGACTGTCGCATCCTTGATAAAGGTGTCCCAAGCATTGAAAGTTCATTCGCGCCGTGTTGATGCCTTAATCATCGCCCGAAAAAATTTCTGAATTTCCTTCGCTACTTCCACGAACCGATGCACGGCGGCCTTGACAGTTCACTGGTTGATATGCAGCACTTTTGCCGGCGGGAAGCCGTTGAACCACGTCGCCGAGGCGTTGCTGTAGGCGCCGATGTTTTCGGCATAAACCAGATCGTCAATCTCCAGTTCCGGCAGTTGTTCGTGCTGCGAAATCACGTCCAGCCCGTCGCAGGTCTGGCCGAACACGGCGCAAATTTCCTTTTTGCCATTTTTGAACGGCTTCAAGTGATACTGGCAATGGTCAAAAATGATTCCGCTGAACGTGTGATAAACGCTGTCGTCAATGTAGTAGCACGGCTTGCCGTCGCGAACGGCCTTGCCGATGACGCGGGCGACGGACGTGGCGGCGCTCGCGACGAGGAACCGGCCCGGCTCGGCCAGAATCTGGATGTCGCGGTCGAACAGCCGGTCAATCTCCGCGTTGATGACGCGCGCCAGTTCGGGGAACGGCCGGACGTGCTTGTTGTAAGGCGCGGGAAATCCGCCGCCGATGTCGAGAATCTTAAGTTCGTGTCCGCGCGACTTGGATTCCTTCATCACGGCGGCGGCGGTGTTGAGCGCCTGCACGAAATTCTGGAAATTCGTGCACTGGCTGCCGACGTGAAAGCTCAAACCCTCGACCACCAGCCCCAGCTTGAATGCCGCGAGGATCAAATCCACCGCCTCGCCGGGCGCGCAGCCGAATTTCGACGACAGCTCGCATTGCGAGCCGGTGTTGTCCACGCGCAACCGCAGCACGACGCCCGCGTGCGGGGCGTATTGCCGGATTTTTTTCAGCTCGTTCGAATTGTCGTAGGTGACGAGCGGCTTGTATTTGTCGAGCGCGAGCAGCGTTTCCTTCGGCTTGGTTGGGTTCGCGTAGATGATTTTGTCCCAGATGAAATCCTGCTGCTTTTTTGCCGGAAGTTTTTTGATGTTCTCGAAAACCAGCATGAACTCCGGCAGCGACGCCACGTCGAAGCTCGCGCCCTCCTTGTAAAGCGTGCGGACGATGGCCGGTTCGGCGTTGGCCTTGACGGCGAAGTAACACTGCACCTTCGGCAGATGCCGGCGGAACTCCGCGTAATTTTTGCGGATGACGTCGTGGTCAATGACAACAAGCGGCGTGCCGTGCTTTTTTGCCAGTGATTGAAGCTGGTTTTTGGTCATCAAAACACCGGGTCGCTGCCGTCGAGCATCTTCACTCCGACGTTGTGCTGGAAATATTCCTTCGTCAGCGCCTTCATGATTTTGGGAAGCTGGTCGTAAAGCCGTTTCAACTTGCGCGGCTTGTGCTTGGCCAGCGCATAATGCGTCATCAACGGCATCGCGATGGTCGTGTCGGTGTAGCAGACGATGGCGTCGGGCAGCTTGGTCGGGTCCACCTTGCCCCAGCTCACGGCCTCGCTCGGCGTCGCGCCGGAAAGCCCGCCGGTGTCCGGCCGCGCGTCGGTGACCTGGATGAAAAAGTCCTGGCCAAATTCCTTGATGCGCAAAACTTCCTGGATTTGCGGCTCGGTCTGGAGCGTGAAATTCTTCGGGCTGCCGCCGCCCCAGAGCACCACGCCGCTGCGCCCGCCCGCGCGCTTGGCGGCAAGGACGATGCCGGTGGTTTCGTTCACGTCAATGGACGGGTTCATGCGGAGCTTGCTGCCGCGCAACTCCACGCCCGCGACGTTCATGCCGATGGTCGAGTCGCCCGGCGAACTGGTGTAGCACGGCACGCCCGCGCGATATGCTGCCGCCATCACGGAAACGTCCTTCAAACCGTTCTTGCGCTCCCATTCGGCGGCGTATTTGCCAATGAGATGATGCAATTCGGCGGTGCCCATTTCCTTTTGAAATTCCGGTTGCATGAACATGTCTCGCAGCAATTCGTCCGTAGCCATCAGGCCGTCGGAATACGGAATCACCACGTCGTAAATGCGGACGAGGTCGTTGTCGCGCAGGTCGGTGTCGTCGAACTTGAAGCTGCCGCTGTGAACGGGATAATTCAGCGCGAAGTGCAAGTCGTGGTAAAGATTCGCGCCGGTGGAAACGATCCAGTCCACGAACCCGGCCTTGATGAGCGGGATGATGCTGGAGCAGCCGAGGCCGGCGGGCGTGAGCGCACCGGAAATGCTCATGCCGATGGTCACGTCCGGTGCAAGCATCCGTTCGGTGAAAAGCTGGCACGCTTCCTTGAGCCGCGCGGAATTGTAGGCAAGGAACACCTCGTCAATGATGTAGGTCAGCTTTTCCTTGCCGGTGAGGTTTTTCGGGTGGATGCGCTTGCCCGCCATGTATTTCTTTTTATGCGGACAGCTTTTTTCCTTCATCCATTCGGGCATTTCGGAAACAGCTTCGCGGTTGTGGATTTTGTGACGTTCGGTTCTTGCCATAGGTTTTGTTAAATTAAAAATTTTGTCCCGTTACGATACGGATGTTCGCGCAATTGCCAATCATTAAATTGCCGGTGTCCTGATTTTTAATTTCAACGGAGCGCGGCTGTGTCGCAGACCAGCCGCAGCAATGTGGACGTTGCTGCGGCTGACGCTCCGCGCACAGCCGCGCTCCGCAAACTTCCAGATTAGGGCACGACCGCTAAATTGATTCGTTGGACAACGGCGCGGAAAATTTTATCCTCCGCGCCGGTTTATGACCAACTTGAAATCATCAGACACGCCCGCCGCCCTCGGCTACTCCATGCCGGCCGAATGGGAACCGCACGCCGCCACCTGGCTCGGCTGGCCGCACAACGAAACCGACTGGCCCGGCAAGATTGACACCATCCGCTGGGTTTATGGCGAGATGACGCGGAAAATTTCTGCGGGCGAGACCGTCCGAATCCTCGTGCGCCACCGCGCCGAGCAAAAATTCGCCGCCAGCTATTTGAAACGCGCCGGATGTGATCTGAAGAAGATTGAGTTTGTGGTTCACCCCACCAATCGCGGCTGGACGCGCGACACCGGGCCGATTTTTGTCCGACGAAGAATTCCGCAATCCGCAATCCGCAATCCGCAATCGGAAACCGCAATCGTCCATTTTCATTTCAACGCCTGGGCCAAATACAACGACTGGCAGAAGGACACCAAGGTTCCCGAAACCGCCGCGCGCATCCTCGGCAAAAAATTATTCAACGCCCAATGCTCCGCCCCGGCTTCACTCAGCACTCCGCGCTCCGCACTCCGCAATTTTATCATCGAAGGCGGCGGCATCGAGTTGAACGGGCGCGGCACCCTGCTCACCACCGAGGAATGTTGTCTGCATCCCAAAATCCAGGTCCGCAACCCCGGCATGACCAGGGCGCAATACGACGACACCTTCAAAAAATATCTCGGCGTGAAAAATGTCATGTGGCTCCTCAACGGCCCCGTCGGCGACGACACCCACGGCCACATTGACGACATCTGCCGCTTCGTGAACCCCAAGACCCTCGTGCTCATCCGCGAAAAAAATCCGCGCGACATCAATTACAAGCCGCTCGCCGAAAACTGGGAGCGCATCCAGGAATTGCGCCTCGAAGACGGCGGCAAGCCGGAAGTCATCGAGCTGCCCATGCCCTCGCCGCTCTATTTCGACAAAATGCGGCTGCCCGCCAGCTACGCCAATTTTTACATCTGCAACGCCGCCGTCATCGTCCCCACCTTCAACGACCCGAACGACCGCGTGGCCCTCGGCATTTTGGGCGAACTGTTCCGCGACCGTCCCGTCGTGGGCATTCACGCCGTGGATTTGGTCCTGGGCTTCGGCTCGCTGCACTGCCTCACACAGCAGCAGCCGGTATGAATCGTCATGGTATCAGTGCACAACGACCCGTTTGGGCGAATATCCGATAAAAACATCGTATAACTCACCTTACATCGGCAATTACAGGAAAGAAATGCCCGGTAATTCGCTTCCGTGCGGCCATCTTTCGCTACTGTGCGGGCTGTTTTCACGTCCGTGCCCGCGTTTTTCGCTCCCCATCGCCTGTTTCGCGCTTCGTGCGCGCGATTTCGGCTCCGTGCGGGCTATTTTCCGTTTCGTGCGGACATTTTGCGCTCCGTGCGGGCCAACTTTCGCTCCGTGCGGACGATTTCGCCGCCCGAACAGCCATTTGTCGTTCCGTGCGGGCAAAAATGCACGAAAAACGTCGGATAATTCACCTTGCGACGACCGTTTTCCGGCCTGCGAAGGCCATCCGGCCACTTGCGACGGGTGTTTGCCGACCTGCGACGCCTTGCCGACGGGTTGCGACGGCGATTCGCGGCCTGCGACGGGTGTTTAGCGGTTTGCGACGCCCTTTCGGCGACTTGCGACGGCAACTGAATTGTTTCATCGCGCCTCGCCACAGCGGGGAAAAGCGGCAGAGGGCTGCCGCAGTCCAAGACGCGTAGCGTTCACCGGCGATTCACGGACTGCGCGAAGCGTCTTGGAGTGCGCCAGTCCTCTGGCGCTTTCGGGCGCGGCGCGAACGATGTAGGAGACGAGGTGACGAGTCTCAAACTTTTAGAATGAGACTCCTCACGTCGTCTCCTACAAATGAAAGGGCCGCGCGCCGGGACGCCGCCGCGGCCGGAGTGGTTTTTTCTTTATAAAATTTGTGGCGGGCGCAAATTCAAAAATTATGGAAAATAAGCCTGTCATAAATGTTCTTTGGACTGGCCCTTATTCTTGGCCAAAATTCGAGTCCAAAACCAGGCTGTCTCCGATTCCAAAACATTCAGGTGCATATTTGATGACTTTTGAATATCTGAACGGCTATTTGATTTATGCGGCTGGCATCACGCGTCGTCCAGTTCCAACTCGTTTCCGTGAACACACTCAAAAATATTTGAGTGGAGATTATAACATTTTGGATGTCGCCGCTGTGAAACAGGGCAAACGAAAAGAAATATGGCACGGCTGGGGCTGGTCTCCAGAAAAACGGGTGGAATTCGAGAATCGGAAACAAGTGATTCTTGATGCAGCTAACGCGCAACTTGAAGGGTTTCGCATCTTTGTCGCCGATATTGGAAATCAGCCGCGAATCCTTGAACGTCTTGAAGCGTCAATTATGAACTGGCTCGACGAACAGCCGCCGCCTTTCTGTGACATTCCAGATAAAGGAATGATGCTTTCACGAAGATGGGAAACTGAATCAGTAATTGTGGCAATTAATAAATGTGCCGCGACACTTCACCGACTTCCTGACAGGCTTGAAATATAGAATGAAAACGTTGCCTCTAGGCTTTGAATTGTTTCACTGCCTCTACGCAACGTCCGCAAATTGTCGGATGTTCAGAGTTCTGACCAATATCTGTTTCCCAATGCCAACAGCGTTCGCATTTTTGCCCGTCGGCATGAACAACCAATTTGCAATCTCTATCCGCAGTTAAAACAATCTGCGACACATTTATAAGCTCTTGAAATTCATTCAAAGCATTTCGTTTTACTAAAGGATCGGTTTCCAAAAGTCTCACACTAGCATCCAACGATTTGCCGATGGTCTTTGCCTTGCGTTCAGTTTCCAAATGCGGAAATAAAATCTCACGTTTCTCAAAAAGGAATTTCCATTTTTCCACTTCTTCTTGTTGCAAGGAAAAATTATTTGGCTGCCATTCGCTTTCGTGGACGGAATTCACATTCTTTCCCGGCACAAATTCCCACGCTTCGTCCGCCGTGAAGGCCAGGATCGGCGCGAGCATCTGACACAGGCCGGTCACCAGCCGGTGCAGCGCGGTCTGCGTGGAACGGCGGCGCGGCGAATTCGCGGCGTCGGTGTAGAGCCGGTCCTTGATGACGTCGTGATAGACCGACGAGAGTTCCACGGCGATGAACTGGCTGAGCTTTTGATAGACGACGTGGAATTCGTATTGGTCGTAGGCGGCGAGGACTTCGGCCTCGAGCTTCGCAAATTCGCCGAGAATCCAGCGGTCGAGACCGGTCAGTTGGTCGTCGGCCACGGTTTGCGTGGCGGGGTCGTAGTCATAGAGATTCGAGAGCTGGTAGCGCAGCGCGTTGCGGATGCCGCGATAGGTCTCGCCGACTTTGTTGATGCGCTCCTCGCTCACCACGATGTCGCTGCGGTAATCCTGCGACGCGACCCACAGCCGCACGACATCCGCACCGTATTTTTTGACGTAGGCCTCGGCGGTCTGCGGTTTCTCGTAGCCGCCCTGCTTGCTCTTGGAAATTTTTTCGCGGTCGGCGTCCACCATGAAGCCGTGCGTGAGCACGGTCTTGAACGGCGCCGCGCCATTGCCGGCGAGCGAGAGCAGCAGCGAGGATTGAAACCAGCCACGATGCTGGTCGGAGCCTTCCAAATAAACATCGGCCTGCCAATCCAGCGCGGAGTGCGGAGTGCGGGGTGCGGAATGGGAAAGTTCCGGGCGGCGCATCAACACGGCACGCGAGGAACTGCCGGAATCAATCCACACGTCGAGCGTGTCGTTGGATTTGGCGACGGCTTCGGGACGATTCCAAGTTTCCGGCCTAACTTGTTTCCACAATTCTGCTGCTGACTGTTCAAACCAGATGTTTGAACCTTCTTTTTGAATCAGGTCAGCAACCTTATCAATGATTTCCTTTTCAAGAATGGCGTCACCGTTCACGTCGTAAAACGCTGGCAATGGCACGCCCCACGAACGCTGGCGGCTAATGCACCAGTCGGGCCGCGATTGAATAGCACCATATATTCTGTTGACTCCCCAGTCTGGAACCCACTTCGCTTTGTATAAAACATTGCCGAGTGCAAATTGCCGGAGGCTTCCCATTTCGGGAGCGTCTATTCCGATTGTATCAAAATGTCCTGTCTTAGCTAAAGTTGCGTTTTCCCTCATCCACTCTGCGAATTCTGGCCGCGTGTGATCGATCTTAATAAACCACTGATCCATCGCGCGGAAAATGACGGGCGTTTTGCTGCGCCAGCAGTGCGGATAGCTGTGATGATAATTTTCCTGGTGCAACAATGCGTGACGGGCGCGGAGTTCATGCAGGACGGCTTCGTTGGCGTCGCTCTTGCCGTGTTTTTCGAGAATGGATTTGCCAACCATTTCGGCGGGCATCTGCTGCTCGACCGGCAATTCGTTTGAGTAGGCGAGTGCGCCATCATCATTGACGGGCGAATAAATCGGCAGCCCTTGCGAGCGGCCGAGATTGTAGTCGTCCAGACCGTGACCGGGCGCGATGTGCACGAAGCCCGTTCCGGTGTCGCTCGTCACGAAATCAGCGGCGAAGGCTTTGCCGGTGCGATTGCAAAACGGATGTTGATACTGAAGGACCGCGAGTTCTTCGGTGGCGAAAGGTGTTTCGGTAAAATTCTTCCAGCCGCACTTCTCCGCGACGGACGGCAACAGCCCGCGAAACAAAATGAAATTCTCTTCGTCCACTTCGACTTGGACGTATTGCAGTTTTGCGCTATAAGCCACAGCGAGATTCGCAGGCAACGTCCACGGCGTTGTGGTCCAGATGATGATGAACATTTTCTCGCGACCGAAGACGGGGAATTTTACATACACGCTCTGGCTGACGTGATCGGCATATTCGACTTCCGCTTCCGCCAGCGCGGTGCGACAGGGAATGCTCCAATAAACAGGCTTTTTACCGCGATACACAAAGCCTTTCGCGACGATGTCAGCAAACATGCGCAACTCGTCGGCCTCGTATTCCTTGTTGAGCGTGAGATAGGGATTTTCCCAATCGCCCAAGACGCCGAGCCGTTTGAATTGCGTGCGCTGGAGATCAATATATTTGCGGGCATAGACTTCGCAGGCTTTGCGGATGGTGGCGGCATCGGCGGAAGTCTCGCCGGCCTTGCGCATGTCTTGGGAGACCTTGAACTCAATCGGCAGGCCGTGACAATCCCAGCCGGGGATGTAGGGCGCACTTTTGCCGCGCAGGGTCTGATACTTGATGATGATGTCCTTGAGAATCTTGTTCAACGCGGTGCCGACGTGGACATCGCCGTTGGCGAACGGCGGGCCGTCGTGGAGGACAAATTTTTCAGCGTCGGCCCGGGCGGCTTGGATCTTTTCATAAAGATTGGCAGCTTCCCACTTTTTCAGGCGTTCAGGTTCGCGCGTGACGAGGTCGGCCTTCATGGCGAAGTCCGTGCGCGGCAAATTCAAGGTGTCTTTGTAGTCCATTGCAAAAAAATATGAACGCAGACGGTAACAGCGGGAAAATTGAGTGTCAACGAACGCGCAGGGCATTGGTTTGGATGAAATCGGAGCCATAAACAAAAAAACCGGGCCAAGCGGTCAGAAGATGACCGAGAGGCCCGGGGAATTTAGAATGAGTAACAACGTGGGATCACGGAGAACTCCAATTTGCGCCGTTACCAGAACGCAAATCGAAAACCCAAAATCAAAGATCAAGGTCACAACCACCTCCAACAGCGTTGCAACTGCCACCAATTAATCATATGTGCTTATTTTTGTCAAACTATTTTTTTGTGTATTAGTATCTCTGTTTTTTTATCGGCGATTTTATTAGCGGACTGTCCGCGCTGGTCCGTGAGCCGCCGGTCTCTGCGTTGCTTTCGTTGGTCGAAAATTCCTGTTTACAGCCGGGCATCACTTGTTAGCATCCCCAACAACACAAACATCGCATGAAAAAAATCGAGGCGGTCATCAAACCGTTCAAACTGGAGGACGTGAAATCCGCGCTGGCCGGGCTTGGTGTTCAAGGCTTGACCGTGACTGAAGTGAAAGGCTTTGGCCGCCAGAAGGGCCACACGGAAATTTATCGCGGCAGCGAATATACGGTGGATTTTCTGCCGAAAATAAAAATTGAACTTGTGGTTGCCGACGCGCAAGCTGTCCCGGTGGTTGAGGCGATTGTTCAGGCGGCCAAGACGGGGAAGATCGGCGATGGGAAAATTTTTGTCAGTCCGGTGGAAAAGGTAATCCGCATCCGGACCGGAGAATCGGACGAACAAGCGGTTTGAACAAATGCGCGGCATTGCAAAAAAAACAAAATTACCTTGATTTTATTGGCTGGAAAGCCGCTGTGAATAACTTGCGAACAAAAGTTAATATGTTGTTCTAGGAACTTTCGGCTCAATCGCATAAAAACGCTGATGTTAATTGGAATTATTTCAGGTATTTTGTCAGTGCGGTCGGGCAAAAATCGGCGGTGAAGAATTGGTTCTGTGTAATGTGTTGTAAACCAGCGGTTTATTTTTAAACTTTTAATGAATATTTTGACGAAAAGGTCTGGATTTCCGGTTGCTTTTTCAGGGTGCCAGCTTTCAGTCAAAAAGAACCACGGCCAAACCGGGCGACAGACGCCTCTTTTTTGACCAGGTGAATAACGACGGACTTTTTGACGGAACACAAATGCAGCTTTCAGCGGAAAAAATTTGGAATTCGGCGCAGGAGCAACTTCGCTCCAAGTTGAGCCGCGACACCTACAACATGTGGTTTGCGCCCTTGCGCGCCTGCGCTATTGACGGCAGCCACGCGACGCTCGAAGCGCCCAACGAATTTTGCGAGGTCTGGCTCAAGGACAATTACATCGGCCTTTTGCAGGACGCCATAGCCATCGCCGCCGGACGTCAGTTGCAGGTCAAATTCAAAGTTTCAACAACGGCAACCGCCGCTCCCATTTCCGCCCCGGCCCGTGCGACCGCGAAGGCCAAAACCTCCGAACCAGCCCACGAACGCGTTCCGGCCAACGGCGACAATTCGTTCAATCCAAAAAACACCTTCGACACATTTGTCGTCGGCAACAACAACAATTTCGCCTACGCTGCCGCGCTCGCCGTCGCGCAAGCGCCGGGAAAATCCTACAATCCGCTTTTCCTTTATGGGGGGGTTGGACTCGGCAAAACGCATTTGCTCCACGCCATCGGCCAGCACGTCTCCGCAAATAAAAAAGGCGCACGCGTCGCCTATTTGTCATCCGAAAAATTCACCAACGAATACATTGACGCGATCCAAAACAACAAACTCGCCGCGTTCCGCAAAAAGCACCGGCAGACCGACGTGCTGCTGATTGACGACATCCAGTTTCTTGCCGGCAAGGAACGCATCCAGGAGGAATTTTTCCACACGTTCAATGCGCTGCACGAATCGCACAAACAGATCGTGCTGACCTGCGACCGGCCCGCCAGCGAAATCCAGAACCTTGAGCATCGCCTCGTCTCACGCTTCGAATGGGGCTTGGTCACCGATTTGCAGCCGCCGGACGTGGAAATGCGCCTGGCCATCCTCAAGAAAAAGGCGCAGTCCATGAACGTCACGCTGTCGGAAGACGTGCTGAATTTTCTGGCCAACCGCATCCGCACCAACGTCCGCCGGCTCGAAGGCGCGCTCATCCGCGTCGCTTCCTACGCCTCGCTCACCGGAAAAAAACTGAGCATCGAAGTCGTCGAAAACCTGCTCCGCGAAATCCTCCACGAAGAAGGCCGCCTGTCCATCAGCGTCGAAGTCATCCAGAAAAAAGTCGCCGAACATTTTGACATCCGCCTCGCCGACATGACCAGCAAACGCCGCCCGGAAAACATCGCCTTCCCGCGCCAGATCGCCATGTATCTCACGCGCCAGATGACCGAAAGCTCCCTCAACACCATCGGCGAAGCCTTCGGCGGACGCGACCACGGCACCGTGCTGCATGCCTGCCGCCTCGTCAAAGACCGCATGGAAGTGGATGCCAACGTCCGCCAAGTCGTGCATTATCTGGAAAAACAATTGGCGCGGTAAAAGTTTTAATTCTTAATTTTGAATTTTTAGTTAATTTGCGTCGGAACTAAAAATTCAAAACTTAAAACTAAAAATTTCATGCCGGTCATCGAAGTCAGCAATCTTACAAAAGCATTCCGCACTTACAAAAAGCAGCCGGGCTTTTCCGGTGCGGTCAAAGGATTGTTTCACCGTCAATACGAACAGACCGTCGCCGTCAATGAAGTCAGCTTCAAAATCGAGCCAGGCGAGCTTGTCGGATTTCTCGGACCGAACGGCGCGGGCAAAACAACCACTTTGAAAATGCTTGCCGGCCTGCTTTATCCGACGGGCGGCTCGGCAAAAGTTCTCGGCTACACGCCGTGGGAACGCGACGATGGCTACCGCCGCCAGTTCGCGCTCGTGCTCGGCCAGAAAAACCAGCTTTGGTGGGATTTGCCCGCGCGCGAATCTCTGGAATTGAACGCAAAAATTTACGGCATTTCCAAAGACCGTTTCGAGCAAACCGTCGGCGAATTGACCGAACTGCTCAACGTCAAAGACAAGCTCAACGTCAGCGTCCGCGAACTTTCGCTCGGCGAGCGGATGAAAATGGAGCTTATCGCGTCGCTTCTGCACCAGCCGAAAGTCCTTTTCCTCGACGAACCGACCATCGGCCTCGACGTGACTTCGCAGAAAACCGTCCGTGATTTCATCCGCCGCCACAATGCCGCGCAAAAAACGACAATCCTGCTCACGAGCCATTACATGGCTGACATCCAGGAATTGTGCGAGCGCGTTATCATCATTGACCACGGCAAAATTTTCTTCGACGGCAAATTAAGTGAAATCGTGGACCGCTTTGCCGATTTCAAACTCATCACGATTCAATGTGAAAATGCGGAGAAGCATCCGGCGGAGAAACTGGCACATTACGGGGAAGTCGTGAAAAAAACTCCCGATGCCATCACGCTCAAAGTCAAACGCGATCGCGTCATCCCGGCGTGCAAGGCGCTGCTGGACGAGCTGCCGGTGACGGACATTGACATCCAGGAAGTGCCGATTGAAGACGTCATCCGCCAGATATTCGCGCGTTAAAAAATGAATTGGTTCATCAGGATTTTTTTTGTTTTTGGCTGCGCGACCATCGTCGTCGCCCAAACGGATGCCGTCCATGTGGAAGTGGACGCGCGCCAAACCATCCGCATAGTTGATGCGCGGCTGTTTGGCGTGAACACGGCGATCTGGGATTCACATTTTAGTTCGGACGAGACCGCCGACAATCTGCGCGAAATGGGAATCCAAGCACTGCGGTTTCCGGGTGGCTCGACCTCGGATGAATATCATTGGTCGGCAATTTCAAAGCGGCGTGAGGCTTCATTTGACCAATTCGCGCACGTCGCCACGAACATCGGCGCACAGGTTTTCATCACGGTAAATTACGGCTCCGGCACGCCGGATGAGGCGGCGGCGTGGGTGCGTTATTCAAATGTCACAAATCATTACGGCTTCAAGTATTGGGAAATCGGCAATGAAAATTACGGCGGCTGGGAACACGATGAAAACTCTCCGCAACATGATCCTGTGACTTACGCGACGCGAGCGGGCGATTTTTTACGGCAAATGAAAGCCGCCGATCCGGACATCAAAATCGGCGTCGTGGCTGAAGCGGGCGAGGACAGATACAACAGCCATACAAACCATTCGGTCTTGAATCCGCGCTCAGGAATAAAACACAGCGGCTGGACGCCGATTGTTTTGAGCACGTTAAAAAATCTCGGCGACACGCCGGACTTTCTCATTTACCACCGTTACCCGCAGAATCACGGAAAGGAAAACGACACGAGTTTGCTACAGTCCGCCGCAACGTGGCCGGATGAGGCGGCGGATTTGCGGCAGCAGTTGAAAGATTATTTTGGCGACGCGGGCGCAAATGTGGAACTGGTCTGCACGGAAAACAATTCTGTTTCCGACAGACCCGGCAAACAAACGACCAGTCTCGTCAACGCGCTTTATCTGGCCGACAGCTTCGGGCAGATCGCGCAGACGGAATTCAACGCGCTCGTCTGGTGGGATTTGCGCAACGGCCGCAACACAAATAACAATAACGACCCGTCGCTTTACGGCTGGGGGCAATATGGCGATTACGGGCTGCTTTCCGGCCCGACGAACCGTTATCCGACTTTTTACGCTGAAAAACTGCTGAAAAAATTCGCGCGCGGAGGCGACAGAATTTTGCGCGCGAACAACGACAATCCGCTGCTTGCCACCTACGCTGCGCGGCGCGCGGACGGCTCGCTCGCGCTGCTGGTCATCAACAAAAACCCGGCAAACAGCTTGACGGCGGATTTTTCGCTCGCCAATTTCAGCCCGTCCACAAACGCGACGGTTTTTTCCTACGGCATCCCGCAGGACGAAGCCGCGCGCACTGGGATTGGCTCGCCAGACATCGCGCAAGAACAATTCACAGAGGCAGCCACAAACTTTTCCCGCGTGTTCCAGCCGTATTCCGTGACCGTGATTTTGCTTTCGCCGTCCGCCAACAAATAATTTAATCGCCGGCGTGGACGCATTTCTCCAAGCCGCGATTGAAGAAACAAAAAAGGGATTGTCCGCGGGCGGCATTGCCATCGGCTCGGTGCTGGTTTGCGACGGCAAAATCATCGGGCGCGGGCACAACCAGCGCGTGAAGCACGGCAGCGTGATCCACCACGTGGAAATGAACTGCCTCGAAAACGCCGGACGGCTCACGGCAAAAGTTTATTCGCGCTGCGTTTTGTATTCCACGCTTTCGCCGTGCCCGATGTGCAGCGGTGCGGCGTTGCTTTACAAAATCCCGCGCATCGTCGTCGGCGAGAACCAGACGTTTCAAGGGCCGGAGGAATACGTCCGCTCGCAAGGCGTGAAAGTGGAAGTGCTGCAAGACCCGGACTGCATCCAGCTCATGCGCGATTTCATCAAGGCGAAGCCGGAACTTTGGAATGAAGATATTGGCGTGTGAAAAATCTCCCGCTTGTTTTTCTTCACCAATGATTTAATCTTCTTCCACGATGTTTCCGATCACCGCCTACATTGAAGCCGCGCTGGAACTGGCAAGTTATGACAAGCTGGAAGACGGCTCGTTCGCGGGAGAAATCCCGAAGCTGAAAGGCGTCGCCGCATTCGGAAAATCCCTGCGCGAATGCGAAGTCGAACTGCGCTCGACCCTGGAGGACTGGATTCTTGTCGGCCTGAAACTCGGTCACAAGCTGCCCGTGCTGGCCGGCATTGATTTGAACAAGGTTCAAAATGGCCGGCTGGCGACCACTTAAACGGCGCGACTTCATCCGCCGGCTTCGCGCGCTCGGTTTTGACGGCCCGTATTCCGGCACACGCCACCAGTTCATGATTTACGGCCAGCACCGCCAGACCATCCCGACCAATTCCGAATTCTCAGTGCCGCAAATCCGGCTGCTTCTCCGGCAAGTCGAAGCCATCCTCGCACGGCCGGTTTCCTTGGATGAGTGGAATTCTTTGTAGCAGTGGAAGTGCTGCAAGACCCGGCGTGCATCCGGCTCATGCGCGATTTCATCAAGGCCAAGCCGGAGCTTTGGAATGAAGATATTGGCGTGTGAGCGGCAAAACGAATCTTACGCCGTTTGCAATTCCCGGACGTGGCTGATGTCATGTTTGCCAACCGGACGCACATTGGAAGCATCCACTGTCTCTACGGCAATCGTGTCGCCGACAAATGTGAAAAATTCAACCTCGTAAGCCACGCCGCCTTTATGAATGTGGACGATTGTGCCGACGTCGCCTGCCTTGAGATTTTCGCCGGGCAAATCCGCCGTCAACACCACGCAATCATGTTCTTTGATTTTCATCAATCCTCCAAAGGATAGGCTGTTATCAACCTTGGCGCAACTGTTCCGTGATCGAACTGCCAGACCGAGCGCACGCGCGGCGAACGCCCGTCTGGCGCAGCCAGTTTTCCTTCCACTTCGTAACGCGGGCCGAAACCCGTCGCCCGCGTTCGTTTCACTTCATGCGTCATTCCGTGAACGTGAAATGCCTGCGCCAGTTGCTCCCATTTTTCCGCGCGAAAGCCAAACCTCGCAAAGAACCGCGCCTTGCTTGCTCCATGCCGATGCGTCGGATTGAGCAGATAATCCAAAATTTTCCCGCGCCCGACCACAGCCTTGTCTGCGTTTGGCAATTTCATTTTTGTCGAAGTTAATCACAACGCGATTTAAGAAAAGGAAAAAGACCCGGCGTGCATCCGGCTCATGCGCGATTTCATCAAGGCCAAGCCGGAACTTTGGAATGAAGATATTGGCGTGTGAGTTTTTCAGCCACGGATTGAACACGGATGAAAATTAAGGCAACAACTCAGCACGGATGAATTGTTTCAATGCTTGGGACTCCTTTACGATACCCAATGAATTTCCTTCGGGAAGGGTAAACTCTATAGTCGGTAAAATTCTCTCGTTTTCCATGATTTCAACTCCTGCGCGGGACAACAGAAAAAATCTTTCGGAGTGCTCCTGATCCCGATTGCTTTTATCAAATTAAAGAATTCCTTTTGCTTGGGTTGTGGTTTTTGGTTTTCCTTTAATGAAACAGCCGGCTTTTCAGCTTTTACTGTTTTGGCGGCGGCTGGTTTTGGCTGCGCGGCGAATTCTTTTGAATCTCGCTTTGGAAAATCAAATCTCACGTCTCCCAATTCATCAACTATTAAATACGCAGAAAATTGACGGCCATGCTTGGATATAAATTCAGAAAGCAAATCAGTCCGCCCCTCTCGGAAGAGTTTTGAAGCTTGAGAGGAATTCAAAAACTGACCCATGACGACTCCGCCAAGTTTGAAACCGCATCCTTGCGCTCGGCAAAAATAGCCTGTGTTCCCCTCAAGAACTTCGGATTTACATTTGGGACATGGCCCAATCAATTTGTGATTCGTTGTTTGGGTTAGGCGGTGTTCTCCAAAAAGTTTTCAAATAAAACCGGCGACAGCGGAGCGCGCCCGTCCCCGGGCGCAGCAACGTCCGCAAACAACGCTTGCCTGGAAACTGCGAGCCGCCTTCTGTCCGGC
>Ga0181529_10000591_pt1 | contig 52081 bp, 31 predicted proteins | sample PEATcosm2014_Bin_36_FD_119763 | JGI IMG/M metagenome (GOLD analysis project Ga0181529, IMG submission 119763) | Peatland microbial communities from MTU Mesocosm Facility, Houghton, MI, USA - PEATcosm2014_Bin10_30_metaG | ecosystem: Environmental > Terrestrial > Soil > Wetlands > Peat | place...
CGTAACTCCTTATCCTGGACGATTTTGCAGGGAACTCCTTTGTTTTGACGATTTTACAGCGCAACCATGCTTGTAAGCTCATGAAAACAAGGATTTTGCATCCAAAATACGGGTGGGGGTATCCGATGTATCAGCTTTGCCGTCATATCAAGACCAACGGTCACCGATGCCAATCTCCGGCTCTCAGTGGGTCGGCTTTTTGTTATTTCCACGCTCGCACGCATACCATGTCCAACGCGAAAAGTCCCAACTGGGATGACATCAAGCTGCCCCTGTTGGAAGATTCCGCCTCCATCCAGGTAGCCATCTCCCAGATTTCAGATGCCTTCCTCAGGTCCCGCATTGATGCGCGCCGCACCGGCCTGCTCCTGTACGCCGTACAGATAGCCTCGCAGAATATCAATCGCGCTTCCGACCGTGACGATTCTGAAATTGTGCACTCCATGATCGTCACCAGCGAAGGCCAAGAGCTGGCCCCGAAAAAGGAAATCTGCGAACCCGCCGATTGCGCAAGCTGCAAGCGCCGCGATTCATGCGACGACTACGATCTCGAAGAAGAGAATGAGCAGCCGGATGGCGTAGCTACTCGCCCATGAAATCTTCCGCCGCAATTGCTCGCATTGCAACTAGTGCGTAAGTTGCCGGACAAAGCAAATAATTCGGCAAAGCAAGTATTTTCAACTAGAAACTGAAACTTCCTCATCTTCCGGCTGGAATGCGGCGGCGGACTCTCGAAGAGTCCAGCCCGCGATGAGCAGCGTGGGAGCGGGAGCGGGCGTAACGTCGCGCAGCGTGGCAAGCGTGGCATAGCGAATTTGCTGCCCGTGCTGCGCGGCTTGAGATACAACCGCGCAGGGAAGGCCGGCGGGCAGGCCCTCGTCGAGCCATTGTTGCGCAATGCCGCGCAGATCACGGCCCGGCATATACACCACGCGCGTTGCGGCCACATCTTGCGGCTGCGAGGCCTGAGAATGTGATTGCGCGTGATGGCCTGTGGAGAAGATCACGCTGGATGCGCTATTGCGGCTAGTCAGCGAGCAGCTTATGGCCGCAGCCGCGGCAAAGGCAGCGGTGACGCCGGGAACAATCTCAAACGCGACGCCCGCCCGTGTAAGCGCGGCAATCTCCTCGGCGGCGCGGCTGAAGATGAGCGGGTCGCCGCTCTTGAGCCGGACGATGGTGCGATGGGCGCGAGCCTGCTCCACCATCAGCGTGTTGATCTGCTCTTGCGTAATTGTCTTCACGCCGCAGCGCTTGCCGACGTTGATGATCTCGGCGGCAGGATGCGCCAGCTCAAGAATCGCACGCGGAACAAGATCGTCGTGAAGGATGAGACCGGCGGACTGAATAAGACGCAAAGCCTTGACGGTGAGCAGATCGGGATCACCGGGACCGGCACCCACCAGATAGACCTTGCCGCCACTCTTCTGGTCGAGCGGCGCAAGAGCCAATTGGCGCGAGGGACAAGAGAAAGAGTCGCAGACTGTCCGCTGCGCCAGTTGATGCAGTAGCAGGCGGCGCGCCTCGCCTGGAGGATGGAGGGCAAGAACCTCGCGGCGCAACCGGCCCAGGCTTTGGAGCCACGGACCAAGGTCTTCCGGCAGTTGCTCGTCGATCTCGCGGCGCAGATGTTGCGCGAAGGCGGGACTCTCACCGGCTGTCGAGATGGCAATCTGCAACGCGCCGCGGCTGACCACCGAGCCGAAGAAGAAATCGCAGTGGGGAGGATCGTCCACGCTATTGGCAAGGATGCCGCGCGCGACGGCTCCCTGATAAACAGCGGCGTTGACCTCGGCGGAATCGGTGGCGGCGATGACGAGAAAATTGCCCTCGAGGTCGGCGAGTGCAAAGGGCTGCTGAACCCAGTCGAGCTGGCCTTGGTTTGCGAGTTGCTGAATCTCCGCTCGCGCATTGGGCGCGACTACTCGCAGACGCAGCCCTGTTTTGAGCAGGCTGTCAATCTTGTCGAGCGCAACAGCTCCCGCGCCCACCACCAGGCCTCGCCGTCCGTCGAGTTTGAGGAAGATTGGCAGCAGGCTCATCGCTTGTCCCTCACTCGGCTACGCCGTGCGGAACCGGCCCTGCAGGCAAATCCCGCTCAACAGCGGCGACGGCCTCTCCGGCCAGATGCGCGCGCAACTCCTCGTTGCTATGGCGCGCAAACCAGGCGCGCAGATTCTCTTGCGGGGTGCGCGTGGCCAGATAGTGGCGCAGCAGGCGCTCAATCGCCTCCGGGACCAGCGGCGCGGGACAGCGAAAGCCAACCGGGCGCGCAATTGCGGCGTGCTGGCCGACCGCTCCACCGAGGCAGAAGTAATAGGCATCGGTCAGCTTGCCGTCTTGCTTGATCTTCTTGCCCTCGATGCCGATGTCGGCGATCCAGTGTTGGCCGCAGCCGTTGGGGCAGCCGGTGACGTTGAGCCGTAGCTGCTGATCAAACTCCGGCAGCCGCTCTTCCAGCTCATCCACAATCCAGCGGGTAAAGCCCTTGGTTTCGGTGATGGCCAGCTTGCAGAACTCGGTGCCCGTGCAGGCAACCGCGCCGCGCCAAAACGAAGAGCCATCGACTTGCAGACTGATCTTGCCCAGCTCGCGCACCAGCTCAGCTGTTTTCTGGTTGGGAATGTCGATGAACAATAGATTTTGCGAAACCGTGGTGCGCAGCGCGCCACTGCCAAAGCGCTCGGCGAGTTCGGCGGCGGCGAGCAATTGGTCCGCTGTTAGTCGGCCGCGCAGCACCGATGCGCCTACATAGCTCAAGCCAGCTTGGCGCTGGGGATGAATGCCCGTGTGGTCGCGGTAGATGTCGTCGGGAACCTGCTCGGGCGCGACGGGCAGCAGCGTGAAGTCGAGCCGCGCCTGCAACGCGGCAAGAAAACTCTCGGCGGTCCAGCCTTCTTTCAGGAAGAGGTACTTCATGCGCGCCTGGGCGCGATTCTCGCGCAATCCCTGCTGCTCGCGAAAGATCTCCGCGGTGGCGCGCACCACGCGCGTTGCCTGCTCGGGAAGAACAAAGGCGTTGAGGCGCACGGCCAGATGCGGCTCTTTGGAGAGTCCGCCGCCGACGCGCAGCGAGTAGCCGAGCTGGCCGTTGAAGTTAGTTGCGGTGAGGGCGATGTCGTTGATCTCCGGATGAGAGCACCACGAGGGACAGCCGGTGACGCAGACTTTGAATTTGCGCGGCAGGTTATAGAACGCCGGATTGCCGCTCAACTCTTTGGAGATTTCGGCAGCCAGCGGAGAGGCATCCACCAGCTCATCGGCGGCAACTCCGGCCAGCGGACAGCCGGTCACGTTGCGCACCACATCGCCGCAGGCGCCGATCGGCGAGAGGCCGATGGCATAAATGGCATCGACAATCTCCGGCAGCGATTCGATGGTCAGCCAGTGAAGCTGAATGCACTGGCGCACGGTGATGTCGGCGAGATTGCGCCCGTATTTTTTCGCCAGTTCGCCGATGACGCGAAGCTGCCTCGCGCTAACAATGCCGTTGGGAATGCCGATGCGCATCATGAAAAAATCCGATGTGACACCCTCGCCGCCTTTGCCGCCGGTAGCGCCCACGCCGTCGCCTTGCGTGTAGATGCCCCACCACTTGAAGTAGAGGTTGGCCCACTCGGGCAGCACGCTGGCGCGGCCCTGGCGCGCAAATTCGCGCACCTCATCGAAGGCCAGCCAGGGATTCTTCTCGCGCTTCAGGCGCTCGGCGCGCTGCGCATTGGTCTCTTTCACTGGGAGAGCTTGACTCATTTTTCCTCTTTGCCACAAATAGAAACCCGCGGCAGCGGCTGCATCGCGGGCAATTGGAAACCGTGGATTGAACTCAACCGTAGACCCAGATCACCGCTGCGTGCGAAGCTGTATAAAGCGGCAACAACAGAGGTAACCCCACATGAACTGATAGTAGGGATGCATTTTGCGAAAGTCAAATTTCGGGGTTGACAAGAAATTAGATCTCCATTACGTTGATAAGACGGGGCTGTATCTGGATGCAAAATATCTTTTTCAAAATCGTGTGTTGTTGTTGTCCTAGCTAGCGCCCGCTGGCTTCTCCGCGATTTTGCGTCGTTCGCATCATTCTTTCCCAAACTGTAAATCAACTAGGATGCCCGTGTATTCCCCGCAATTGCGCACGCGCATTCAGGAGATCCCCACCATGCGCAAAGTGTTTCTTTTCTCATTGTTTCTCCTTTTGGCCGCGCCCTTTGCCCCGGCGCAGAACGCCAACGAAGCTTCCGCCACCGAGAGCGAACTGCGAAGCCTCATCGTTCAGGTGCAGGCGCTGGTCCGTGCGCAGGCGCAGCAGATTGAGAGCCAGCGTCAGCAGATTGAACGCCAACAAATCGCCCTCGACGAGTTGCGGCGCGAAGTGACAGCTCAACGCGCAGGCGGCAACAACGAGCAGGAGCAGGAGGCTGCAGATACGGCAGCGCAGTTGAATGCGGAGGCCCATGCGCTGAACGCCGCGTCAACTCCTGCGCCACTAGCCACTGCGCCGACAGCAACAACACCACAGACAACGACGAACAAATCGCCGGATGCGCCGCTCTCGATTCGATTCGGCAACGGATCGCTGACGCCCGGAGGATGGGTGGACTTCACGGCATACTATCGCTCCACCGACGTGGGCAGCGGCCTGGGCACCTCCTTCGCCTCCATTCCCTTCAACAATACCGTGACCGGCGGCTTGAGCGAGACGCGCTTTACCGCGCAAAGCTCACGCATCACCTTGCGCGCCGATGAACTCTTCGGAGCCACCAAGGTCTTTGGCTACGCCGAGGCCGACTTCAACGGCTATCTTCCGTCAAACGCCTACGTCAGCACCAACTCCGACACGCTGCGCCTGCGCGTCTATTTCACCGATCTATCACGCAAGCGCTGGGAGCTGCTCGGCGGGCAAAGCTGGTCGCTGCTGACACCCAACCGCGTGGGTGTCTCGCCGTTTCTCTCCGAGATATACAACACGCTCCATCTGGACACCAACTACCAGGTGGGCCTGACCTATGCGCGCCAAACGCAGTTGCGCGTGGTTTATCACTTTACCGACAATGTCGCTCTGGGACTCTCGGCGGAGAATCCCGACCAGTACAGCGGCAGTGCGGCAACCTATCCAACCCTGTTCAGCAACACGGAGACGGATGTGAACTCCAGCAGCGGCTCCGGCGGAGGAACGGCCACTCCCACCTTGCATCCGGATGTGATTGCAAAGCTGTCGGCTGATGCCGGATGGGGCGGACGCAAGTGGCACTTTGAGAGCGCCGGACTGTTGACATCGGTCGCCATTCTGACTCCGGCTTCGGTCACCAAGACCACCAGCTTCAAGGATGAGCGCGAAGGCGGCGGCATCTCCGGAGTGGCCAATCTTGAGGTGGTGAAGAATCTGCATCTGATTCTGACCGGCTTCTGGAGCGATGGCGGCGGGCGCTATATCGGCGGCCTGGGTCCGGGCTTTGTCGTCGCGCAGAACGGCTCCAAGACCGCGCCCTTCACCGCGCAACTGGTGCACTCCGGCTCGGGCATCGCCGCGGTGGAGTGGCAGGCAACCAAGCACACGGTCTTCTCCGCAACCTATAGCGGCGCGTACTTTGACCGCGTCTTCTCCACCGATCCCAGCACCGGAACGCTGGTGGGCTATGGCTTCAAAGGCAGCGCGAACACCAACAATCGCGCGCTACAGGAAGGAACCTTCGCCACGCAGACTACGCTGTGGAAGCGGGCCGGCTATGGTTCCGTGCAGGTGATCACGCAAAGCTCGTACATCACCCGGTCGCCCTGGTATGTGGCTTCCGGAACTCCGAAGGATGCGCACGTCTTCGCGGGCTACGCGAACCTGCGCTATGTGCTTCCGTAATTTTTATGGCGCCGGTGGCGAAGCGGTTAACGCGCAGGTCTGCAAAACCTGTATGCGCGGGTTCAAATCCCGCCCGGCGCTCCAGAATCCGCAAAAGAGATATATCCAACTCCGAGGAGAGTAATCATGTCGAATAACGATAGTCCCTCCGGGCAAACAATCTCGCTCGATGTTTATGCTGTCGCGCTGGCGCTGGTGCTGGCGCTGCTCGTTCGCCTCAATCTGCTGCCGCCGATCAAATGGTGAGATTAGCTGAACACATTAAGAAGGAGAATCAAATGGTCACTACCATCGTTCCGGTCTGTACGGAGACCCCGGTTCGCCGCTTCATTGCGCTCATCCCCGGCCTACTGCTTTTGATTGCCGTCGGATACGCGGGAAAGTCTATCGAGCAATCCATCGCCGTTTACACCAAGGCACGCCACATCACCTTTCCAAACATCGAGTATGTACTGTGGGCTATTGTCATTGGCCTGGTCATCGCCAATACAGTCGGCGTTCCGCGCATCTTTCAGGCCGGCGTTGCCACCTACGAATTCTGGCTGAAGGCTGGAATCGTGCTGCTTGGCTCGCGCTTCCTGCTCGGCGATGTGCTTCACTTGGGAGGCATTTCGCTCTTGCTGGTCGCCATCGCCATCACTCTCTCACTCACCTTCATGCACATTCTGGGCCGAACCTTCAGGCTCAAGCCCAAGCTCACGTCGTTGTTGGCGATAGGTTCATCTATCTGCGGTGTCTCGGCCATCATCGCCGCCAAACCGGCCATCGACGCCGACGATGAAGACGCCTCCTACGCCATCGCCGCCATTCTTGCCTTGGGCGCAATCTCGCTCTTCACCTTCCCGCTCGTCGGCCACTCGCTGCATCTGAGTGACAAAGCCTATGGCTTGTGGGCTGGACTGGCGGTAGACAACACCGCCGAGGCCACCGCCGCCGGCGCTCTGTATTCCGACGCCGCCGGAAAAGTTGCCGTTTTAGCCAAGACCACACGCAACGCGCTCATCGGCTTCATCGTGCTCGGCTATGCGCTTTACTGGTCTGCGCGCGGCGAAGCACAAGCAGTCAAAAACAAGGCAGCCTTCCTGTGGCGAAAGTTTCCAAAATTCGTTTTGGGATTTCTGCTGATCTCGCTGCTGGCTACTCTGGGATTTTTTGCCAAGCCGCAACTGGTCAGTCTGGCCAATCTATCGCGCTGGGCGTTCTTGCTGACCTTTGCTGGAGTCGGACTCCGCACCAGCCTGCGCGAACTCGGCAAGCAAGGCTGGCGGCCCTTTGCCGTCGGAGCCATCGGCGAAGTCTTCATCGCTCTGCTCACGTTGGGCCTTGTCTACGGCGCTGATCGCTATCTGCATCTGTAATTGATCGGCGAATATCGGGCGGCGTTAGGCTACTTCAACGAAGATCGGAAAGCGGAGATCCTGTGAGCCCTGTTACACTGTGATCGATAACGTCGAGTAAGATAATATCGAGACGGGGTACATCATCATGAATGAAATTGCGGATCTTCTGGAGGGCATCGCCCACGCGCCAATCAGCAAGAAGGCCATGACGAACCACGACGTGCTCAATGAAGCATTTCACTATGCCAAGCCGAGTTCGTTCTCCCGCGGCATGAGGATAGACCTGAACGGCATCGTCATCCTGCTCATCTCCGGCACTGCCTCGATCAACGAACGCGGTGAAAGTGTCCACATCGGGGATTTTCGCGCCCAACTGCGGCGCACCTTCGAGAACATCACAGGGTTGCTGAAAAATGAGGGTGCCACGTGGCATGATATTGTGCGCACTACTTGTTACCTGCGCGATATCGACCGCGATTACGACGCCTTCAACGAGGAGCGCACCGCTTTTTTCAAGGAGCAGGGACTCGATCCGCTGCCCGCGTCCACCGGCATCCAGGCGCATCTCTGTCGGCCGGAGCTGTTGATCGAAATCGAGGCCATCGCGATCTTCCGAGCCGAAAAGGTTGCAGCGCGGTAGGTCCATGGTTTGCAACAAGAGAGTGGTCGCTTCTTAATAAATATCCTGAACCGAATTGCGATCCAGGAGCATCTCTACTTATAGGTTTTTTGCATCGCTATGCTCCTGCGCATTGCATCCGGGAATATACGAATGATTCACGCCTATCAAAGCCGCTCCTGTTGTTGCCTGTCGATGATCTTCGACGGGTGCTGACGCTAGTCTCTGATTCTCCATTCGCAATTCATCAGAAGACGCACCCCTCGCTGAACAGCCGGTGTGCGGAACCGCAGCACTGGCCTCCAGCGATGCACTCACTGAAAGAGGTTATGCATGACGGTTGCCGAATCCCTATCTCTTGTATCGCCGCTTGCCAGCGCCTCCGCTCCGCGGCACCTCAGCCATCTGCGATTGCTTGAAGCTGAGAGCATCCACATTTTGCGCGAAGTGGCCTCGGAGTTTGAGCGGCCAGTCATGCTCTATTCCATCGGCAAGGATTCCTCGGTCATGCTGCGGCTGGCGCAGAAGGCCTTCTATCCCGCACCGATTCCCTTTCCGCTGCTGCACGTGGACACCGGCTTCAAGTTCGCCGAGATGCTCACCTTTCGCGATCAGATGGCCCGCTCCGTGGGAGCGGAGCTGCTGGTCTGGCGCAATGAAGCTGCCATCGCCGCGGGCACGAATCCCGTTGCGCTGGACACCAAGCGCTGCTGCGGGCTGCTGAAGACGCAGGCGCTGCTGGATGCGCTGCGCCACTACAATTTCGACGCTGCCTTTGGCGGCGCGCGCCGCGATGAAGAGAAGTCCCGCGCCAAGGAGCGCATCTATTCCTTCCGCGACAGCGCCGGTCAATGGGATCCCAAGAATCAGCGCCCCGAGCTGTGGAGCCTCTACAACGCCCGCGTTCATCCCGGCGAAAGCATTCGCGTCTTTCCCCTCTCCAACTGGACGGAGATGGACGTTTGGCAATACATCCATGAAGAAAATATTCCCGTAGTCGATCTTTACTTTGCCAAGGAGCGCCCCATGTATGTGCGCGGCGATGCGCTGCTGCCCATTGAACAAGCTTTTGTGGCGCGTCTCGGCGAGCAACCGCAGATGGTCAAGTCGCGGCTGCGCTCGCTGGGTTGCAGTCCCTGCACCGGTGCCATTCGCTCAAATGCCGATACCATCCCCGCCATTATCGCGGAGCTGCTTTCGTTTCGTTCCTCCGAGCGCGCCAATCGCGTCATCGATCACGATCAAGAGGGTTCCATGGAGATTAAAAAGCGGGAGGGATATTTCTAAATGGCAACTCTCACAGAACCCATTTTCTCGGTCGGAGATTTTCTCTCCGAAGAGCGCGAAAAGGATTTGCTGCGCTTCTCCACCGCGGGCAGCGTGGACGACGGCAAATCCACGCTCATTGGCCGCCTGCTCTACGACACGCAATCGGTTTACGAAGATCAGGTGCGCTCGATTGAAGGCAAGGGAACCACAGCTCCGGGGCAGATTGATTTTGCCTTGCTCACCGACGGTCTGCGCGCCGAGCGCGAACAGGGCATCACCATTGATGTCGCTTATCGCTACTTCTCCACGCCGCGCCGCAAGTTTATCATCGCCGATACGCCCGGACACGAACAGTACACGCGCAATATGGCCACCGGCGCATCGACCGCCGATGCCGCGGTTGTGCTGATCGACGCCAGCAAGGGCGTGCTGATTCAGTCGCGTCGCCACGCATATATCGCATCGCTGCTGCGAGTGCGCCACGTGATTGTCGCCGTCAACAAGATGGACTTGATCGGCTACGATGAAGCTGTCTTTCGCGCCATCGAGCAGGAGTTTACCCGCGTCCTCAATCAGATTGCAACAGATACCGGCTCACCGGTTGAAGTCGTTTTTGTTCCGGTCAGCGCGCTGGCGGGTGACAACATTGTTCACCGGTCAACAGCAATGGATTGGTATACAGGACCATCGCTGCTGGAACTCTTGGAATCGCTGCCATCGTCGCTCGATACGCGCACCGCGCCCTTCCGCTTTTCCGTGCAGCGCGTTCTGCGTCCCGATCACACCTTCCGCGGATTTGCCGGCCAGGTTGCATCAGGAACCATTCGCCCCGGCGATAGAATTACGGTGCTTCCCTCAGGCAGAAGCGCAGAGATCGCGCGCATCGTTACCTATGACGGCGACCTGGATGAGGCCATTGCACCGCAGTCGGTCACGCTGGTTCTGGATCGAGAGCTGGATATCAGCCGCGGCGATCTGATCGTATCCGCGCAGGCGCAGGCCACGGTTGCCAAGCGCCTTCAAGCCGCGCTTGTCTGGATGGACGCGCGGCCTCTCCAGCGCAACCACCGCTATCTGCTCAAGCACACCAGTCATAGTGTGCCCGCTTTTGTCTCTGCAATTGAGCATCGCACCAACATCGGCACGCTGGCGCACGAAGCCGCCGAGACGCTGGAGATGAACGGCATCGGCGTCGTCAACATCGATCTGCTGCGGCCAATTGCGCTTGATATGTACAGCGAAAATCGCTCCACCGGCGCTTTCATCCTCATCGACCCCGAGAGCAACAGCACTGTCGCCGCCGGCATGATTACCTCGGCCTCCAGCAACCTTGCAAGCACAATGGGCATAGTGACGGCAGAGGAGAGAGCCGCGCGCTGGGGGCATCGCGGCGGCGTTCTTGAGTTGACCGGGCCTGTGGAGTTGATTGATCGCATCGAGCGTTCACTGTTCGCGCGGGGAGCGATAACGGCGCGCATTGATGTTGATGCCGAAGTTGGAATCGATGCCGGAATGGTGAGGAAGTTTCTCGCATCAAAGGCTCTATCCGGCATGATCGCGCTCATCGTCAACTTGAGCGAAGGCGAAACTCTGACTGCTCAAGCAGAGGGTGAGCAAATTACGCTCGACGCAAATAACGCTGAAGCGGCAGTCGCGTCAGTAAATGGACTGCTGGGACGAAGCGGAATTCTTGTGTCGTTAGGAAGCACGGATTGGGAGATATAGAAAACTTTGATGAATTCGCTGTTTTGAAGCGCTTTACTTCAGACGCGCCGAAGTCGTCGCAAAATGATATGGGCATTAGCCCCTGGGGGATGCATGAGCAAGACTGAAATCCACGCGCAGGTGAAGGCCAAACTCGACGCAGTGCGCGCTGCTTTTGCGCGCGAGATCACCGGCAAGCAGGACGTCTGCCTGACGTGCAGCTTCCAGGCTGAAGATGTGTTGCTTGCCAAGCTCGCTATCGAGTTCAACGCGCGCACTCCCATCCTCTTTCTCGATACCGGCTATCACTTCGCTGAAACTTACGCCTATCGCGACCGCATCACGAGCGAGTGGAATTTGAATCTCATCAACCTGCTGCCCGAGCATACTGTGGCCGAGCAAGAGGCCGAGCATGGCCTGCTCTATCAATCCGCGCCCGACCAATGCTGCAAGCTGCGCAAGGTCGAGCCGCTCTTCAAGGCCGTCGCCGGATATAGCGTGTGGATTACCGGCCTACGCCGCGAGCAGGCAAAGAGCCGGACAGCTCTTGAAGAGTCCGCGCTCTTCGCGCTTCCTGGCGGCAAGCAAGTTCTTAAGCTTGCGCCGCTGGCTGCGTGGAGTACGCGTGATGTCTGGTATGCCTGCGAGGGGTTATCGATTCCGCTGCTGCCGCACTACGCGCGCGGCTACTCCTCCATCGGCTGCGAACCTTGCACGACACTGCCGCTTGATCCCAACGATCCGCGCTCCGGACGCTGGGCGGGCCGCAAAGTTGAATGCGGCATTCACATCGAAGCAGCGCCTGCGCAATAGTACGAACGCACCTAAATTGAGGAAACGAAGATGCAATATCTCATCGGATTCATCATCGCTTTGTTTATCGCGTTTACCGGAGTCGGCGCTGGCACTGTCACCGTGCCGGTGCTGGTTTTGTTTCTCGGTGTGCCTGCGCCGGTGGCCGTCGGCATTGGCTTGATGTTCGCCACGGCCGTCAAATTGATTCTTGTGCCGGCGCAGATTCTCCGTCGCAACGTGGCTTGGCGAACGCTGGGCTTCATGCTTATGGGCGGCATCCCCGGCGTCATCATCGGCTCGCTCTTTCTGAAACATCTGGTTAACGCTGGCTCGCAGAACCTGCTCAACGCGCTTCTTGGATTGATTCTGATTTCAACGGCAGGCTGGCAGATTTTCTTTTCCTTCCGTCCGGTCAAGAATAAATCGGAGGCTCATGATCGCGGCTCCCTGCTCGCGTGGCTGATGCTTCCGGTGGGCGCAGAGGTCGGTTTTTCCTCTGCTGGAGCTGGCGCGCTTGGTTCGGCGGCGCTGCTCAGCCTAACGGCATTAGCCCCCGCGCAAGTGGTAGGCACAGACATCGCATTTGGTTTTATCGTTTCGCTCATCGGCAGCGGCGCGCATTGGTTCTCGCACGCCTCCAACCCGGAGCTGTTGATGCACCTTATCGAGGGCGGCGTTGCCGGAGCCATCGCAGGAACCATTTTCAGCACACGCGTTCCGCGCCGTCAGTTGCGCTTTGCACTTTGGCTTTGGCTGCTCATCCTTGGCGGCCAACTTCTTTTCAACAGCTATGAAGCATGGGCAACTCCGCATAAGCAGCTGCTCAGCCAGTCTCAAACATTTCACCGCGGCTAGCCGTGGCAGTCGTCTGGCGATGCCTACTCGCAGGATCGAGATAGAAGATATATATTGATAGATACGAACGTCAGAGATGGCACAAACCGTCTTTATCCCATCTCCTATTCCGCATTGTAAGACTGCTTGTCGTCGCGCGTAAGATTATCAACAACCAACTTATCAATCCACGAATCTAATCAGCACAGAAATGATGTTTGCCTGCGCGTGAACAGGCAACCCCAAACAGAAGAGGAACTACGCACCATTTCATACTGACTACACTCTGCTTTTTATGATGCAAATTGTTTTTAATTCGTTCTTTAGTGTGTTGCTGATGCTTCCGGCAGTCACTCTGCTATGCCGGCGCAGCCAACGTATGCGGTCGCTGCCCTCCATGCTTCTTCTGGTTGCGCTCCTGGCGGGAACACTGGTCGCAGCGGTGAGTTTTTGGCAGGGAAACGGACTGGCGCTGGATCTCTCGTGGGCGGTGCCGTTTCCCTTCGTTATCACCGTTGATCGGCTGAGCGCATTATTTCTGCTATTGATCTGCGCGGTGGGTGCACCGGTTACGCTCTTCTCCACTTCGTATATTGAGCGCCACTACAGCGCAGCTAAGGCTGATTGGCTATGGAGGCTGCTACCGCTCTTTCTGCTTTCGATGGCGCTGGTCGTTACCGCCTCAACCGCATTTGCTTTTTTGTGTGGGTGGGAGTTGATGACGCTGTTTACCGCCGGACTTATTCTGATTGACGGTGACTCGGAAGGGCGCAGGCACAACATCTTTATTTACCTGCTTATGATGCACGCGGGCGCAGCCGCCGTGATCGCGAGCTTCTTTCTCTTTCTTCCCCACGCCAGCGCTCTCGACTACACCTCCATGCGCGCCGCGGCGGCTGTGATGCCGGCGGGCTTGCGCACTGCTATTTTTTTGCTGTCGTTCGTTGGCTTCGGCACAAAAGCTGGCGTTGTTCCCTTTCATCTTTGGCTTCCCAAGGCGCATCCCATCGCGCCCAGCCCAGTCTCTGCTCTGATGTCTGCCGTGATGCTGAAGACCGCGATTTATGGCTTCGTCCGCTTCACATTTGACTTTCTCGGCGGAGGTCCGGCCTGGTGGGGATATCTTGTCTTGCTGGTCGGCGCGGCTACCGGCTTGCTGGGTATTCTCTATGCACTCACTGAGCACGACATGAAACGGCTGCTTGCCTACAGCAGCGTAGAGAACATAGGAATCATCTACCTCGCGCTGGGCGCGGCGCTGGTCTTTATGGCCAATAACGCCCCCGCGTGGGCGGCGGCGGCGCTGGTGGCCGCCTTGTTGCACGCGCTGAATCACGCACTCTTCAAGAGCTTGTTGTTTCTTGGGGCAGGTGCCATCTCCGACGTCACTCACACCATTGATATCGAACTCATGGGCGGCCTGCTGAAACGCATGAGGGTTACCGGAACCCTCTTTCTGATCGGCTGTTGCGCCATCATCGGCTTGCCGCTGTTGAATGGCTTCGTCAGCGAGTGGATGATATTCCGCAGTTTCATCGCGGCCTCGGAACTCCCCGGTCTTTCCTGCGCCGTCATTCTGCCACTGATGGCCGGCGTGCTGGCCTTGATCGGTGGAATTGCCGTGGCCGTTTTTGCCAAACTGTACGGGGTTGCATTTCTGGGGCGCGCGCGCAGTTTGCAGGCAGAGCAAGCAACCGAAGTGCAGAAATCCATGCAAGCGGCAATGGCTTTGTTGGCCGCTGCCTGCTTGATGATCGGCATTCTTCCAGGTCTAGTGGTGACTCCGATGACAGTGCTGGCAAGCGAGTTACTGCATTCGCCGGCACTGCCTGAAGCAGCGCTTTCCGTCACGCGCGCTCTTCCCTTGATCGCCGCTTGTGTCGCCGGCCTGATCGTTGCGCTTGCGAGCTTCCGGCGCATCAAGCGCATCACTGCCACATGGGCCTGCGGACTTCCCGCGCTGACCAGCAGAATGCAGTACTCCTCCGCCGCGTTTTCCAAACCGCTGCGACGGGTCTTCGCCAGAGTTTACAAAGCGGAACGCACCGTTGATGTGCAGTACACGCATCAACCGTACTTTGCAAAATCGATAGTATATCGCTCCGTTCGCACCACATCGTTTGAGAAATCGCTCTACCGGCCAGGTGTAGATGCGATCGTCAACATGGCCCAGCGCTTGAGAAAACTTCAGACAGGAAATATGCAGGTATATCTGCTCTACATCTTCCTGGCTCTCATCGCCCTGCTGATATGGATGAGGTTTGCATGAATCTTGCAATCGATCTGATGCAGGCATTTCTGCTGATTGCCGTGGCTCCTTTGGTCAGCGGAGTCGTCGCGCGCTGCAAGGCGCGGGTGCAGAATCGCCGCGGCGCAAGTTTGTGGCGGCCTTATGCGGAGTTGTTGAAACTCTTTTGCAAAGAGGATTTGGTTCCCGACACTGCATCCGCACTCTTTCGCTTTGCGCCTGCCATACTGTTTGCCGCCACGGTGACGGCTGCTGCATTTATACCGGTATTGCATCCAGCCGCGCTCTTCGGTGTGAGCGGCGACATTATTTTTCTTGTGTATCTGCTGGCGATCGGCAGATTTTTCCTGATGCTGGGAGCAATGGACGGTGGCAGTTCATTCGGCGGAATGGGAGCCAGCCGCGAAGCGCTGGTCTCGGCACTGGCTGAAGCCCCGCTGCTACTGGCGCTGATCTCAGTCGCGATTCTCACGCATACCGTTTCCGTGTCGGGGATCGTGACCACCACCTTGCAGCAAAATCCCTTTCATCTTTCCGCAGTCTATGCATTTGCCCTGGGCGCGCTGGTTTTGGTCGCACTCGCAGAAGCAGGACGCATTCCCGTTGACAACCCCGCGACACATCTTGAACTGACGATGATTCACGAGGCCATGGTGCTTGAGTACTCCGGCCCTAGTCTAGCGCTGATCGAGTGGGCCAGCGCCATCAAGCTAACTCTGATTATGGCGCTGCTTATCGGCTTGTTTGCGCCTTGGGGCATGGCTACCAACGCCTCCATTACCGTACTGCTTTTTGCTCCTTTGCTATTTTTTTTTAAGCTGGTAGTGCTGGCGGCCACCATCGCGATCATAGAGTGCAGCATGGCCAAATTGCGTATGTATCTGGTTCCGGATTTTCTGGGAATGGCTTCGGCTTTGGCCATTCTAGCGGTGTCATTTACCGCGCTGATGAGGTGAGCATGGGTCTGATTGAATTAGCTGCGGCAAAGGCGCTGGCTTCCTCCGCGGTCTTTTTGTTCATCACATTGCTGATGATGGCCGCCGCCAAACGAATCTCCACCTGCATTGTGCTCTTCAGTCTCCAGTCGGCGATTATGGCCTCTGAAATTCTGTCCATGGCCTGGGTGGGCAAGTCGGCTGAGGCATACGCGGTTGCAGCGTTGGTAATCGTCGTGAAAGTCGTTGCCATTCCTTGTGCGCTGTTTCGCATTATCAAAGACCTCAAGGCATCGCAGGACGTTGCTTCGTCCACGACGGGAGTGCAGTCGGTATTCATCATGGCCGCCTTGATTCTTTTGTCATTCTTTGCCGTCGCTCCCTACGCAGTTACGCTGCGGCTGGACGAGGATATGCTCGCCGCTGCCGTAGCGTTGCTGCTCGCCGGTGCATTTCTTATGGTCAGCCGCAAGAAAGCTCTCATGCAAGTCATCGGACTACTGGTGCTTGAAAACGGCATTTTTGTTGCCGCGCTCACCACTACATATGGAATGCCGCTGGTCATCGAGATCGGAATCTTTTTCGATCTGCTGATGGGCGTTTTTCTGATGGGACTGTTTGTCTTTCGCATACGTGATACCTTCGAGCACCTGGATGTCTCCAAGTTACGACGGTTGAGGGGATGATCCGATGACCTTGGTTTTACTACTTCTGATTCCGTTTCTCGCTGCTGTGATCGTCCTGACATGCAAGCAGTCAAGACGCGCAGTTCGTGTGGCCATGACAGCGGGTGCAATTGAAGTTGCCGCCATCGTTCATGCCGTCTGGCGAATCCACACCGTCGGCGTCTTGCAATCCGGACGCTATCTGCGGGCTGATGGCCTCACTGCCTTCTTCCTGCTCAGCGCCGGCCTGATCCTTGCACTCGTGCTGATGTACTCCGTCGGCTATCTGCGCCACATTCCCGCCGGACGCTTCTCCTCGCCCCGGTGGTTTTACAGCCTCACGTTTCTCTTTGTCTTTACCATCATGGCGGTTTACCTCTCGGCCAACCTAGGTATGCTTTGGATATCTGTCGAGTCCACAACGCTGGCCTCAGCGCTGCTGGTGGGCTTTTACAACACCAAAGGAGCTGTTGAGGCCGGTTGGAAGTATCTGGTGGTTTGCACCGTGGGAATTGCTTTCGCGCTCTTCGGCACAATTGCGCTTTACCTGGCCGCGGTCAAGAGCGGCGTCGATCCCACCTCCGCGCTCGACTGGGACGCGCTGATGAATGCCGCGCCCAGCCTCGCGGCCACCAGCAACCTCGTCAAACTCTCCTTTGTCTTTGTCGCAGTCGGCTACGGCACAAAGATCGGTTTTGTTCCCATGCACAGTTGGCTTCCGGATGCGCACGCGGAAGCGCCTACGCCGATCAGCGCTATGCTTTCCGCCGTGTTGCTGAACTGCGCTCTCTACGCGCTGCTGCGCTTCGACTCCATCACATCGCAAGCCATCGGCAGCGGATTTAGTCATGGTTTGTTGCTGATCTTTGGCTGTACGTCGGTTGCCGCCGCCGCGCTGCTCATGGTGGTGCAACGCGACCTCAAGCGCCTGCTTGCCTACAGCAGCATCGAACACGTAGGCATCGTCGCCCTCGGCATCGGCATCGGCGGGCCTCTCGGCATCATGGGAGCGCTGTTGCACACCTTCAATCACTCAGTAGCAAAGTCTCTCATGTTCTTTACCGCTGGTTACGTGCGCGATAACTACGGAACGCTGCGGATGCGACGCATTCATGGCATGGCACGCTCGCTGCCTTGGACCAGCGTCGGGCTGACCGTGGGTAGCATCGCCATCGCCGGCCTGCCTCCCTTCGGATTGTTCATCAGTGAATTTATGATTCTGACTGCGGCCTTCAGTGCATCTCGCTATTTCATCGCCATCCTGTTGATGATTGCGCTCACTGTCGTATTCGGCGCTTTGGTGCACCACTTGCAGCGCATGCTGGCCGGCAAACGGGTGGACCTGCATGACAGGCCTAAGCTGCTGCCCGCGGACCTCACCGTGATGGGCATTTGCATTGCGATTCTGTTGGTACTGGGCATTCACCTTCCGCGGGCATTCGCAAACATCCTGCAACAAGCACTGGTGGTGCTGCAATGACGACGAATCTGACAACGAGAAGCGCGGAGGGCACCGCCGAAAACGCGCTGATGCTTTTGCACGGCAGCAATGCGCGCCTGGTCACGATCTTTGGCAGCGTGGACACGAGCGGTGCCAAACGCGTCCACTACATCGCGGACGTCAATCGCGAGTATCGCTGCATCAGCGTGCCGGTTACCGGCGCGCTTCCTTCAGCAACATTGATTTCGCCCGCGGCTGCATGGCATGAACGCGAGTTGCATGAACAGTACGGAATCGAGATCACAGGCCATCCCGATCTGCGTCCGCTCTTCTCGCATACCGCTGATTACCGCTTCTTGCAGGTGCAAGGCGTTGGAGTCTGCGAGCTGCCTGTTGGTCCGGTTCATGCGGGCATCATCGAGCCGGGACACTTCCGCTTCAGCATTGTGGGCGACTCGGTTCTCCACCTCGAACCGCGGCTCTTCTATACGCACAAAGGCACGGAGAAACTCTTTGAAGGCGCGGCCATCATGAACGCACCCGCGCTGGCCGAGTCCGTCTCCGGCGACAACTGTTTTGCTCACGCGGTCGCCTGCTCTCAGTCCATAGAAAATGCATTCGGCATCTCCGTTCCTCCCCGCGGCCGCGCGATTCGCCTTCTTGGTCTCGAACTCGAACGCATGATCGCGCACATCGGCGACGTAGGCGCATTGTGCGGCGATGTGGGCTGTTCGGTTCCCGCCGCCTACAACTCTCGCATCAAGGAGTCGCTGCTACAGGCCTCGGCGCACTGCTTCGGTACGCGCTACTGGCGCGGCATGGCTATTCCCGGCGGTGTACGCCGCGATCTCTCCGCAGAAAACGCGCGCAAGTTTGGCAATGCAGTGGCCCATGCCGTCGCAGATTTTGCCGGGATGGCCCGCATCATTCTCGACACCCCTTCCGTACAGAACAGATTTGAAGAGACGGGAATTCTCAGCAATAAAATTGCGCGCGACCTCGGTGCCGTTGGCCCGGTGGCGCGCTCGAGCAGCGTCAGAATCGATGTTCGACACGATCATCCATATGGACACTATCGCAAAATCACTGTTGAGGTTCCGCACTTTTCGCAGGGCGATGTACTCGCACGGGCGCGCATGAGGATGGAGGAAACGCGCGTCTCGGCACGTCTGATTCAAGAGACCATCAACGAATTGGCCGCGGGCATCATCAGCACGCCAGTGCCGCTCGACGGCAGCGCTGAAGGCTTCTCAGCGGTCGAGTCGCCGCGCGGCGAACTGCTCTACTGGATCAGAATTCACAACGGACGCGTCATGCGTTGCCACATCAAATCACCCTCGTTTCAGAACTGGCCGTGCCTGCCCTTTGCCGTAGAGGGAAACATCTCCGCCGATTTTCCGCTGATCAACAAGAGCTTCAATTTGTCCTACTCCGGATGTGATCGATGATCTTTGATTTTGTAACTCGCAGCTTGCGCAGTCCCAGCGTGCTCGTGCCGGTCGAGGAGCTGTTTGCCAATTCCCTGGGCAGCCGTATGCCGGATGCGCGCGCTGAAGCACTAAATGAAGCGATTGCGCAGCGCGTTGTTGCCTCCTGCGGCCTTTCAGCCCTCACAATGGATGACGCCGATGGTCGCATGACGCTCTCTTTGGACTACGGAAGATGCACCGGCTGCGGAAAGTGCATCGAGGCTGGCGAAGGCGCATTCTACCTCGCGAATCAACTTCCCTGCGGCGTCAGCAGGCAGGCGCTCATTCGTCGCTGGGATCTCACGCGGGGCACTGAAATCCTCGCCGACGAAGAGGCCATGACGGCAACCGCGAAAGAGATTCGCTCCATCGTGGGCGGCGCGCTGAATATTCGCCAGGTGGACGGCGGCTCCTGCAACGGATGCGAGGCGGAGATCAGCGCGCTCTCCAACCCCTACTACGACCTTGAGCGCTTCGGAATCCATTTCGTCGCCTCGCCCAAGCACGCCGATATGCTGCTTGTCACCGGACCCATCACAAACAACATGGCCGAGGCCGTCAAACGGACCTATGAAGCCACGCCTGCACCAAAGCTGGTGGTTGCGGTCGGTGCCTGCGGATGCAGCAGCGGCATCTTCGCCAACTCTCCCGCCGTTTACGGCAGCATCGATTCGGTTATTCCCGTCGACGCCTACATCCCCGGCTGCCCTCCTACTCCTGCCATGCTGTTGACGGGCATCCTGCGGACCCTGCGCCACAAGTAATGCCCAGCGGATCATTATCTCTGTCCGTCACCTCCGCCAGTGCCGCCAGACGCGCCGCCAGCTCCGGCGTCCAGCTTCCCTCCGCGGTGCGCCAGTGCCAGTTGCCGTCGGCCACCGCTGGCGTATTCATGCGCGCCTCCGCGCCCAGCTCCAGCAAGTCCTGCGCCGGAAGCACCGCCGTCTGCGCCACGCTCGCCTCAACGGAACGAATCAGCGGCCACACCGGCTGCTTGCCGACCGGCCCCACATAGGCCTCCACTGCGGCGCGCTCCGCCTTGCCGACTGTCTTCCACCAGCCCAGCGTTGTGTTGTTGTCGTGCGTGCCGGTGTAGGCCACCGTCCGCGGCGTGTAGAGATGCGGCAGGTGAATGTGTGCGCCCTTGTCGCTAAAGCCGAATTGCAGCACCTTCATTCCCGGCAGACCCAGTTCCTCGCGCAGCGCCTCCACTTCGGCGGTAATCACGCCCAGGTCTTCGGCCACCAGAGGCAGCTCGCCCAGCGCCGCCTTCAGCGCACGGAAGAGCTTCAGCCCCGGCGCCTTCACCCACTCGCCTTTGACCGCCGTCGGCTCGGCGGCGGGAATCGCCCAGTAAGCCTCGAAGCCGCGGAAGTGGTCCAGGCGCACAATGTCATAGAGCGCGCAGGCGCGGCGCATCCGCTCGATCCACCAGCCGAATCCCTGCTTCTCCAGCACCTCCCAGCGATAGAGGGGGTTGCCCCAGCGCTGCCCGGTTTTGGAAAAGTAGTCGGGAGGCACGCCGGCCACGCGCACCTGCTGCAGCTCCTTGTCCAGCTCAAACAGCTCCGGATGCACCCACACGTCCGCCGAATCCATGTTGACGAAGATGGCCACGTCGCCCAGAATGCGTATGCCTTTTTCCGCCGCAGCCGCGCGCAGAACATTCCACTGCACGGAGAAGGCGAACTGCAAGACCTGCTCCTCGGCCACGCGCCGCGCATGAGTGGCGGCGGCATGAGCCAGCGCCTGCGGCTGGCGGCGGCGCAGCGGCTCCGGCCAAACCGTCCACGCGCCGGTGGAGAACTGGCGGCGCAACTCGGCATAAAGCGCGTAGTCGGCCAGCCATGCCGCCTCGGCGCGGCAGAACTCCTGATAGTGCGCCCACTGCGCGGCCAGCTTGGGAGTATGCTCGCCGCGATCCAGAAAGTTGCCCGCCGCCTCATAGAGCAGCTTCCCCTTCCGCCACTCAATCTCCTCAAAGTTCACCGGGCCGCTCTCTCCGCCCTGGCCGGCAATGCGCTCCGGTGCAATCCATCCCCACGCAGCCAGAAGCTCCAGGCTGACAAGAAAGGGATTGCCTGCAAAGGCCGAGGCTCCCGCGTAGGGCGAGTTGCCGTAGCCGGTGGGGCAAAGCGGCAGCACCTGCCAGACGTGCTGCTTGGCAGCGGCGAGAAACTCAACGAACTCATGGGCAGCCGGACCCAGGTCGCCGATGCCGCCCTTGGATGGCAGGCTAGTGACGTGCAGCAGAACTCCGGAGGAACGCTGAAACTCCATCTCTCTATTATCGGCACATCCGGCCAAGTTCTTACTTGTGGCGCGTAAAAAGCCCGCATCCAGGAAGGAATGCGGGCTTCAGTTGCGGTTGCCTCGCGCTTTTGCCTATGTGGCCGGAACCTCGTCGGGCTTGGCCTTGGACAACAGGATGCGCTTATGCTTCTTGTAGTCGTCCATAAGGTTGCTCAGGAAGACGTTGAACGCCTCCGCGCGGCGTTGCTCCAGAATTCCATCCCTGCTATGATCAAAGTTTTTGGCGATCTCCTCGGCGCTGGGTTCCTGCTTATCCACCAGCTTGGCCACCACGCCGGTTCTGCCTGCGTTGATGGCTCCACTGATCTCGCCCGCCTTCATCTCGAAAAGCTGCGGTGCCACTTGGCCCACCTGGCCAAAGTCGGGCACCTGGCCGGTCTCGCCCACCAGCTCGCTGCTCTTCACCGTTGCGCCCACCTCTTTGGCTGCCTTGGCCAGATCGTTCAGGGCCTTGGCCTTCACCGCCAGCTCCTGCGTCTTCTGGCTGAGCAGCGCGGGCAGTTGCTCGTCGCGATAGTCCTCGGCAATCTTGTCTTTGTAGGCGGCAAACTCCGGCGCGTGCGCCTGAGCAACGCCGGTGACCTGGAAGATGGCGTAGCCCTCGCCTGTGGCGGCATACTGCGCCGGGTCGCCCTGCTTGGAGGCAAAGGCCTTGGTAATAACCTGCGAGGAGTCGGCGAAGGCCGAGATCATGCCCCGCGAACCGACCGGCGGCGTGGTGACCACCTGTAGATGATGCGCCGCAGCAGCCTTCTCCAGGCCGTTCTTGATGGCCTCGGAGGTAAGCGCCTGCGCATAGTTCTCTTCGGCGGCCGCCGCTCTCTGGCGAACCAGCGTGGCCTGGATGATGGGCTGAACTTCGCTGAGCGATTGCGAGTGCGCCGTCTGCCGTTCCTCAACCTGGATGATGTGATAACCGAACTGCGATTTCACGATCTTGGTCTCGCCGATCTTCTGCGTGAAGATGGCGTTGTCGAACTCCGGCACCATCATGCCGCGCCGCGCAAAGCCCAGTTCGCCGCCTTTGTCCTTGCTGCCGGGGTCGTCGGAGTTTTTCGCGGCCAAACCGGCAAAGTCCGCGCCACCCTGAATCTGCTTGAGCAGACCCTCGGCCTTGGCCCTGGCGGCTGCATCGGTCTTGGCGTCGGCGCCGGCGGCCACCTTGATGAGGATGTGGCGCGCGCGCGCCTGCTCCGGCGTCGCGTACTCGGCCTGATGCGCCTGGAAGTACTGCTGAATCTCCTGCTGGCTGGGCTGCGGAAGCCCGCCGGGAAGCTCGCTGGGAAGGAAGGCAAAGTAGGTGATCTGGCGCTGCTCCGGCACCGCCGTGGCATAGCGCGCGGCGTTCTGCTTGAAGAAGGCCTGCAACTCCGCATCCGAGGGATTGATGCTCTTGCGCAACTCGCTGGCGGAGATCACCGCATAGTCGAACTTGATCTTGATGTTCTGCTTGCGATAGCTCTCGCGCACCTCGGCATCGCCCACCGTGGCGCTGGCGGTAATCAGCGCGCGCAGCCGGTTGACGATGATCTCATGCTTCAATTCCAGCTCAAACTCCGCCACCGGCAAATTGAACTGGTTGGCGATGAAGGCGGCATAGCGGTCGGAGCCGATGTATTGGCCGTTGGGGAAGAGATACTCGCCAAACTGGCCCTGATGCAGGAGACGGCTGACATCGTCTTCCGTGGCGCTGATACCCAGCTTCTCCGCCTCGATCAGCAAAACCTGCTGCTGCACCATCTGCTGGCCAACTTGCTGCTCCAGCATACGCGCAATCATCGGGTTGCCCGCGTACTGCGGATAGCGCTGCTGCACCTGCTGCGCGGCGCGCTTGCTCACCAGCTCCTGGCTGATGGTCGCGCCCGTGGAGAGCAAACGGCTATACCAGTGGGGATAGATCACGGCATAGGTGTCGGTGGCGGAGGCTCCCGCTCCGGTCAGGCCGGGAATCAGGTAGATCACCATGCCCACCGAGGCGGCGGCGATGACGATGACGAAAAATGCCTTGGTTACGCGATTGTCTCTCTGCAGGAAACGGATCATGAATGGACTCGGACCTTCAACTCTCTACGCGCTGACAGGCCAAAACCCAGAAACCAGCGCAATTGTCGCTAGACGCGATACTTTGACATTATAGACGACCGCAAAGCAGCTGCGAACTGAGCGCAAAAAACAGCGCGTGCACCCCGAAATCCAGGATGCCCGCTGCTCAATCATGCTCACATTGAAAGAGCACGCTTCACAGTCTGCGGAAGATCTTGATAAAGAGTTTAGAAGCGTCAGGGCACGGCTTCAGCCGCGCAGCAATGGTCGCAAAATGATTGCGGGCTTTAGCCCCTGAGGAAAAGGAACTATCGCCCGCTAAACCACAATTGTTGTGTGCTCTACCGCCAGTAGTAGAATCCGCCCTCTGCATAGTACGGACGGTAGTAGACCTGCGGGTAGGCGTAAGGATAGGGCCGTCCATAGGGGTCATAGCCGCGACGATAGAGGTTGGGACCGCCGGGGAAAAGCCCCTCCGAGAGCTTCGCCGCCTCTTGCGCGCTGACCGGGGTCACCGTCAGCGGAGCCTTCAAGTGAAAGTCCAGCCGCGCCTCGGCGGGAATCCAGACGTTGGGTCCGGGCGTAGCCGCCGAAGCCGCTGTCCCTGCCGCCGCGCCTGCCCCCGCGCCCACGGCGCAACCCACGCCGCGGCCCGCGATGCAGCCGATAATCGTGCCCATCATGGCTCCGCCCACCACGTTATTAGCCGTCCTGCCGCCCTTGCCCGGCCCCTTTACCTTGAACTGGTTGGTCTCCAGGGGGTAGCTCTGGCCGCCCAAATCCAGCGAGGTCAGCCGGAGCGCCAGCTCGGGGCTTCCCTTGAAATCGCCAGACTTCTTGACCTCGGTGACTTCGCCATGAACAACGGCGCCGCGCGGAATCGCCAGTACGCCGCCGATGCGAATTCCCTGAATCACAACAAACTGCACCGGCTGCCCGTCCTTGGCAAACTTGGTGCCCACCGGTTCGCTGGTCCGCACCAGCAGCAAGGTCTCCGCGGGAACGGTCACCGGGCCTTTGGGTGCCTGTTGAGTCTCGCGCTGGGCCTGAATCTGAGCCTGCACCTCGGCGCGAATCTGATCCCGCAACGCGGGCGATCCGCCGGACTGGCCGGGAACGACATTCATGGCTGGCGCGGTAGGCTCATCCTCGGGATTGGGTGGGGGAGGGATATCGCCCTGCTGGCTATCGGCCTGGGCCGCAGGCTGCGCATTGCCAATCGTCAGGTTGTTGTTGACCTTGGTGACGCCGGGAACATGGCTGACAATCGTCTCCGCCAGATCACGGGCGGCCTTGCTCGACACGCTTCCAGAGAGAGTGACCTCGCTCTGGATGGTGGCCGCTGTAATCATGTCATGCACCAGGTCCTTGGAGGCGTCCAGGGCGTGCACCACGTCCATCTCAATCTGACCGTCCGTGCGCGTCGAATCCGGTGCGCTGGCGGGAACTGAGGCTGGATCCTGGGCCAGCGCAATCGCGCCGCACAAAAATACCAGCCCCATCCACGCCAGAGTCTCGGGAAGAACTCGCTTGAGCATGTTCATTGATTTGTCTCTCCTACGCCTGAAGTCTTGCTCCCGTTTCACATCGATTTAGACGGGGAATTGCGGGAGCCGTCATGTGTGCGAACCCCGTCCGCAGGAAATAGTTTCGCGAAAGATGGAAGAGCCGGTCTGTCCAATATGCGCCAGATTCGGCCAGATCGGGCAGAAATACCCTCCCAAATCGGGATTTACGGGGCAGCAGCAGCGAATCAGCCGACCTTCCCCGCAATTCTGCAGGTATTTCGGCGGATTTGTCAGATTGGCTTAACGCAAACCGGGCTCTCTCCTCGATATTCCAAAACGCAGGAATTAGATGACAGGCCCCATTGTTTCCAGTATCATAAGGAATGCCAGTTGGCGGGTTTGGAGGTGGTATTTTTTGGCTGAGGTCCGAGTACAAGAAGGCGAACCGCTGGAAAATGCGCTGCGCCGCTTCAAGCGGAAGGTTCAGCAGGAGGACATCATCAAGGAAGTCAAGCGTCACTCCTACTACCTGAAGCCCGGCGAAAAGAAACGCGTCAAGGCGGCTTTAGCGCGCAAGCGGAATCGCAAGAAGGCGCGCAAAGAGGCGGACTAGCAGTACAACAAATCGTGACGTGCGCCGCCCCAGCAACTCCCGCTCAAGATGCGGGCAGATTCAAGACTGGGGCGGCCGGTGCGATACTTTCGTTTGGCTTCAACGCTCCGCACGCGGATTGCTCGGCAGCGTTCTTCGGTCGATCCGGCTAGCCGGCTGACTATTGTTTTGCCGCAAAACTTGTTGCGGCCCGGGCCCTCGTTGTGGAATACAGCACGAAGACAGGGAAACGGGACCGGCAAGTTTTTACGCACATGGCCGATTTCATGGATATTCCCTTCTTTGGGGAAGCCGGCCATGGAATTTACGGACAGAGTTCTAAAGTGTATCGATTGCGGCGCTGAGTTTGTCTTCGCTGCTGGCGAGCAGCTCTTCTTCCACGATAAACAGTTCATTAACGACCCCAAACACTGCAAGGCATGCAAGGCGAAGCGCGTCCGCGGCGGCACTAGGGTGCGCCCGGAGACGCGGACGAATTGCTCTTTGTGCGGCGAGGCGACAACGGTTCCCTTTAAACCCACGCAGGGCAGGCCGGTACTCTGCCGCGTCTGCTTCAAGCAGCAACGAACTCCCGCGCAGCAGACGCAGGAAGATGACGCCCAAAAAGTGCAGAAGTCCGAGCCGGCGGCAGACTGAAAACGCCGAGGCTAGGGCTTCTTTTTCAATGCGCGATGACCGATGTCGCGGCGAAAGTACATTCCCTCGAAGTGAATCAGCGCCATGGCCTCATAGGAGCGAGCCAGAGCCTCTTCCAGCGACGGCGCGGCAGCGGTTACGCCCAGCACGCGGCCCCCGGCTGTGAGTACCTGGCCGTTCATGAGCGAGGAGCCGGAGTGAAAGACCTCGACGCCCTGAAGCCGCGCGGCGGCGGCGAGTCCGGTGATGGGCAAACCGGTCTTGTAGCTGCCCGGATAGCCCGAGGAACTGGCCACTACACACGCCGAGGCACCGGGAGACCAACGCAGATTTGTCTCCGCCAGTCGGCCATCGACGCAGGCCTCCAGCACATCCACCAGGTCGCTCTCCAGGCGCATTAAAATCGCTTGCGTCTCCGGATCGCCGAAGCGCGCGTTGTACTCCAGCACCTGCGGGCCGCGCGCGGTCATCATCAGACCCACGTAGAGCACGCCCACAAACGGCGCTCCCTCCTCGGCCATGCCCAGCACCGTCGGCTCGGCAATGTGGCGCAGAATCCACTCCGTCATCGCCACATCCAGCATGGCGTCGGTCGAGTAGACGCCCATGCCCCCGGTGTTGGGTCCGGTGTCGCCCTCGCCGATGCGCTTGTGATCCTGCGCAGGGGCCAGCGGAGCCACGTGCTTGCCGTCACTGAGGCAGAGGAAGCTGATTTCGTCGCCCTCCAAAAACTCCTCAAAGATGACGTGTGGCTCCTTCACGCCCAGCAGCTTTCCGTTGAAGATGTCCTCGGCGGTTTCGATGGCAATGTGGCGCGACGGGCAGAGGACGACGCCCTTGCCGGCGTGCAGCCCGTCGGCCTTGACCACGATGGGCGAATGAAAGAAGTCGATGGCCTTTTCCAGCTCGGCGGCGGTGGTGCAGACCGCATAGTTGGCCGTGGGAATATTGTGCCGCTGCATGAAGCGCTTGGCAAAGCTCTTGCTCGACTCCAGCATGGCCGCGGCGCGCGTGGGCCCAAAGACGCGCAGGCCGCGCTCCTGCAGCGCATCCACCACGCCCAGCGAGAGCGGCAGCTCCGGCCCCACGATGGTCAGGTCAGGCCGCTCGGCCTCCACCAGGCCAACCATCGCCGCCACGTCCTTCAAATCCACCGGCAGGCAGCGGGCCAGCTCCGCCATGCCGCCGTTGCCCGGAGCGCAGACCACCTCCGTCACCCGCGGGCTGCGCTTCACCGCCCAGGCCAGCGCGTGCTCCCGGCCTCCCGAACCCAAAATCAATATCTTCATTATCGTTCCTGCTCTTCCTGATCGAATGCGTCCCTGAAAGTTTATCTGAGCAAAGCGGAGAGGGGAAGTCAATTGATATGTGCGTATTTCCTATTTCCTCGTCCCTATTCCTGTTCTCCTATCCCTCTCATCTGCTACACTCGCTGCGAACCTCCTCCATGCTCTTCAAAGCTCACAGCGCGGCAGTCTACGGGATCGACGCCAACCTCATTGATGTGGAGGTGGACTACAGCGGCGTGGTTGCGGAGAAGGACGTCTTTCACACCGTGGGCCTGCCCGACGCCGCCGTGCGCGAGAGCCGCGACCGGGTGCGGGCCGCCATCAAGAACTCCGGCTACCTGATTCCGCCCACCCACATCACCATCAACCTGGCCCCTGCCGACCTGAAGAAGGAAGGCTCCGGCTTCGACCTGCCCATCGCCGTCGGCATTCTGGGTGCCTACGGCGCGCTGACTGCCACCGACCTGAGCCGCTTTCTGCTGGTGGGCGAGCTGGGCCTGGACGGCAGCGTCCGCGCCGTGCCGGGGATGTTGCCGGTGGCAATCATGGCCCGCGAAAAGGGCATTGCGAATCTCATCTTGCCTGCAGCCAACGCTGCCGAAGCCGCGGTCGTCGAGGGCGTCAACGTCTATCCCGCCAGTTCGCTGCTGGACGTGCTGGAGCTGCTCAATACCATGGTCGTGGGCGTGATTCAGCGCGAGCCGTACCGCGTCTCCAATGAGGCTCTGCTGGGCGAGCTGCAGCATTTTGCCGTGGATTTCAAGGATGTGCGCGGCCAGCAGACGGCCAAACGCGCGCTGGAAGTGGCCGCCGCCGGCAGCCATAACATTCTCATGATCGGCCCTCCCGGCTCCGGCAAGACGATGCTGGCCAAGCGGCTGCCCTCGATCCTCGCCCCGCTCTCCTTTGAAGAGGCGCTGGAGACCACCAAGATTCACTCCGTCGCCGGGGTGCTGGACGCCGCGGCAGGCCTGGTCACCCAGCGCCCCTTTCGCTCGCCCCATCACACCATCTCCGATGCAGGCCTGATCGGCGGCGGCATCATTCCCCGTCCCGGCGAGGTCTCGCTGGCCCACAACGGGCTGCTCTTTCTCGACGAACTGCCGGAGTTTCCCCGCAACGTGCTGGAAGTCCTGCGCCAGCCGCTGGAGGACCATACCGTCACCATCGCGCGGGCCTCCATGTCGCTCAGCTTTCCCGCGCGCTTCATGCTAGCTGCGGCCATGAACCCCTGCCCCTGCGGCTTCTTTAACGACAAATCCCGCGAGTGCCAGTGCACACCGCCGGTGATTCAGCGCTACATCGCCAAAATCTCCGGCCCGCTGCTGGACCGCATCGACATTCACATCGAAGTTCCCGCCGTCCAATACAAGGAGCTGCGCGGTGGAGCGGCCACCGAAGGCTCGGCGGAGATTCGCACCCGCGTGCTGGCCGCCCGCGAACGCCAGCGTACGCGCTTCCGCAAATTCGGCGACAAAATCTACTCCAACGCGCAGATGACCACCCGCCAGATTCGCGTCCACTGCGAACTGGGCGCCGACGCCGAGCGGCTGCTGGAGCGGGCCATGCAGCAGCAGGGACTGACCGCCCGCGCCCACGACCGTATCCTCAAGGTGGCGCGCACGATAGCCGATCTGGAGGGTGCCGAGTGCTTGGCCGTCACCCACCTGGCCGAGGCCATCCAATACCGGACGTTAGACCGCAGTTACTGGGCATAAAAAAACTGTTGACCTCGAATCCAGCCCGCTATATATTTAGTAATGCCATCCAAATAAGGCAGTATAATTGTGCGTTTTTGAGCACTTTCTCGTTGTTTCCAGCATCATTATTGAGCTGAGGCTCATCCGTTGATGCGCCGGTGTGTTTTTCTGCCGGAACGGGAATGCAGGACGGATGGTTCCCAAGGCGGCAAATTGCACCTGTGATTCAGCATAATGCCTGTTCCATAATCTGCGAAAGTGCGCCAGGATTTTGAACTGTACGCATATCTCGCACGTCTAAATCTTGGGAGTTGAAGTTTGGGGCAACCCGCAGTCCGTGGTGCCCTGCCGCGCCGCCGGAGCCAGTGAGCATCCGGGCGGGGTAATTTTTTCAAGGAGAACTCGCAATGCGTTCCGATCTGGTTTTTGGGGCACTCTCGAATGTCACCAACCGCTACCAGTTGTGCCAACTGGCGAGCAAGGCAACCCGCAAGCTGCACAAGCCGAATACGCGGCTGCAGGACACGGCCAATGAAGTTCTGGCCCGCTTTCACTCCACCCATCCCGGCTCGCTGGACTCCGTTGAGGATTCCATCGAGGTCTCCTCGGAGCAGCCGGTCGAAACCCGTCGCGCCGCCTGACCAGCGCTCCCGAAGGGTATAGTTGAATCAGGCAGCGATTTGTTGGCCTCCCGTTCAGGATGCCCCGCTCGCCGGAGTTCGCTGCTACCCTTGGTTTCGGTAGCGGCTTCCATCGCGGCGCGCTAGGGCCGCCAATTGTGCAACTCCCGCCAGTTTTCTTCCCGGAGCACTTCCCCCATCCGGACCCTCCCACTGACATCCTCCCTTATTGCAGGTGAACATGACCATCGCGGAACTAAAAGAAAAGAACATCACCGAATTAACCCGCATCGCTCGCACCCTGGAGATCCCAGGCACCAGCGGTCTTCGCAAGCAGGACCTGATCTTCAAGATTCTTCAGGCGCAAAGTGAAAAGGAAGGCCACATCTTTGCCGAGGGCGTGCTGGAGATTCTGCCTGACGGCTACGGCTTTCTACGCTCACCCGACTACAACTATCTGCCCGGTCCCGACGATATTTATGTCTCGCCCTCGCAGATTCGCAAATTCGATCTGAAGACCGGCGACTCCATCAGCGGCAATGTCCGTCCGCCGCACGAAGGTGAGAAGTATTTTGCGCTGGTAAAAATCGAGGCCATCAACTTCGAGTCGCCCGAGGAGACGCGCAACAAGATTCTCTTCGACAACCTGACGCCGCTCTATCCCCAGGAACGCATCAAGCTGGAGACGGTGCGCGAGGCCATCAGCGGCCGGGTCATGGATCTGTTGACGCCCATCGGCAAGGGCCAGCGCGGCCTGATTGTCGCACCGCCGCGCACCGGCAAAACGATGCTCTTGCAATCGCTGGCCAACTCCATCTCCACCAACCACCCCGACGTGGTGCTGATCGTTCTGCTGATCGACGAGCGCCCCGAGGAAGTCACCGATATGCAGCGCTCGGTCAAGGGCGAGGTCATCAGCTCCACCTTTGACGAGCCGGCCGCCCGCCACGTGCAGGTGGCCGAGATGGTCATCGAAAAGGCCAAGCGATTGGTGGAGCACAAGCGCGACGTCGTGATTCTGCTCGACTCCATCACCCGTCTCGCCCGCGCCTACAACACCATTGTGCCGCCTTCCGGCAAGGTGCTCTCCGGCGGCGTGGATTCCAACGCGCTGCAACGCCCCAAGCGCTTCTTCGGCGCGGCCCGCAACATCGAAGAGGGCGGGTCATTGACGATTATTTCGACGGCTCTCGTCGATACCGGCTCGCGCATGGACGAAGTCATCTTCGAGGAGTTCAAGGGCACCGGCAACATGGAAATCATCCTCGACCGCAAGCTGGTGGACAAGCGCGTCTTCCCGGCCATCGACATCCAGCGCTCCGGCACCCGCAAGGAAGAGCTGCTCATCCCCAAGGAAGACCTCTCTCGCATCTGGATTCTGCGCAAGGTGCTCAATCCGTTGTCGCCGGTGGAAGCGATGGAACTGCTTATCAGCCGCCTGGAAAAAACCCGCAACAACGCCGAATTCCTGGCCAATATGAACCAGTTGTAAAAGCTGGCGGGCGGCAACCCTTTCAGGATTTGCCGCTCGCTGGTAAGATAGAAATTGTCGTGGGGCTGTAGCTCAGCTGGGAGAGCGCCTCGTTCGCAACGAGGAGGCCAGCGGTTCGATCCCGCTCAGCTCCACCAAACTCTCCCGCCGTATATCTTCCTCAATGTTCGATCCGCGCGTCCTCGCCCACAGCCTTCGCCAGCGCCTTCAGATACGCATCAAGCGTCGCCGTGTCTCCCATTACAAAGTGGGAGACGAAGCGAAAGACCGGATTGTAGACCTCTCCATCCTCGGTGATGCACACCCTAGTTCCCCGGCTCGCCCCCTCCTGAACCGGCTCCAGCACAAAGCTCCACTTCCCACCATAGGGAAGATTTTCCGTTACAATCCGCCTCTCGATAGCCAGCGGCGGCCTGCTCCCCTGCAACTCATAGAGAATCGTCTCTCCCCGCCGGGAGGTCTCCCGCTGGAATTGCTTCCCGCCTTCTCCCGTGATCAGTTCGCTCGACTTCACCTCCGGCCGCCACTCCTGGCTTCCAGAGATCAAGGCAAAAAGCCGTTCCGGTATCGCATGAATCAAGGCGCTGCGTGTTGCCACGTGACGCTTGGGCACCAGAACCCCGGCCACCACCACGACGGCGATCAGCAGCAGCAGTGCTCCACCCGCAATCAGCACAATCTTCATATCACCCTCTCTCGCTTTCTCCCCCACAGGAGAAAGCGGCCGCCATCAGGCGGTTGACTTGTGTTTCCGCCACAAAGGTATGATTGATGCGATTGGCTAGATTCTTCAAATATTTTTCAGCGCCATATAGGTGATTCAATCAAATATAGCCCCACCTCTTGCTCCCTGCATTTAATCAAAGACCACCGTCTTGTTCCCGTAGCAGAGAATGCGCCGGTCCAGGTGCCAGCGCACGGCGCGGGAGAGGACGATGCGCTCCAGATCGCGGCCCCGCGCCACCAGGTCTTCCACCTGATCGCGGTGCGAGATGCGCGCCACATCCTGTTCAATGATCGGCCCGTCGTCCAGCACCTCGGTCACATAATGGCTGGTCGCCCCAATCAGCTTGACGCCGCGCGCGTGGGCCGCGTGATAAGGCTTCGCCCCAGTAAAGGCGGGCAGAAACGAGTGGTGCACGTTGATGATCGCCGCCGGGTAGCGGGCCACAAATCCGGACGAGAGAATCTGCATATAGCGCGCCAGCACAACCAGTTCCACGCCGTGCCGCGCAAAAGCCTCAAGCTGCCGCGCCTCGGCCTCGGCACGTGTGGCTGCGGTCACCGGAATGTACTCGAAGAAAATTCCGTAGAAGGCGGCGAGGCTTTCCACCTCGCGGTGGTTGGAGACGATCACTGGAATCTCGCACTCCAGCTCTCCAGCCCGCCAGCGATAGAGCAGATCAACCATGCAATGCAAATACTGCGAGCAAAAAAGCGCCACGCGCGGCAAGCGGCCGCCGGAGGTCAGCTTCCAGCGCATTCCCAGCTCGGCGGCCAGCGGCGCAAACTCCGCCTTGAAGGCCTCCAGATCGAAGTTGGCCAAGCCGTCTGCCAGCCCCCACTCCACGCGCATGAAAAAGAGTCCTTGCTCGTGGTCCTGATGCTGGTCGGCGTGCAGGATGTTCGCGCCATGTCGGTAGAGCAGCGATGAGACGCGCGCCACCAGTCCCTTCTGGTCCGGGCAATCAATGAGCAACACTGCGGAGTCTTTCATGCTTTCACCAGCTTAAACCACCCGTCGCAGGAGCATCACGTTAGCCCTCACCGAAGAGATCGTCTATCTTCCGGCGCAGTGCGACGATCTCCTGCCGCAACTCCGCGACCGTCGCCTCCAACTGCGCAATGCGCTCATCACAGCCTGCGTCCTGACCGGCCTCGCGACGCGCACTGGCCGGCTCTGCCGCAAACGAGGCCGCCAGCGTCTCCACGCCGCCGGAGAGCAGATGCGCATAGCGCGACTCCTTGGTTCCGGGCTGGCGCGGAAGCACGGCGGCCAGCGGCGGCTCGCGCTCCATCAGCTTTTGCAGCGCGGCCAGCACCTCGCCAATCTCCTCAAAGCCATGCAGCCTCTCCGTGCGCCCGCGCAACTCGCCGGGAGTCTGCGGCCCGCGCAGCAGCAGTACGCAGATCAGCGCCGTCTCCGCGCGGCTGAAGTTGAAGGCCTCGCCCAGCCAGTGCTCATACTTGACCACGCGCCCCTCGGCGGAGCGCGCGCGTCCGGCCAGTTGCAGGTCTTCCAGCCGATGCAGCGCCTGACGAAGCTCCTCCTCGTCCAGGTTCATCACCGGCTCGCGGTTGGAGCGCTGGTTACAGGCGTTCAGCAGCGCGTTGAGCGAGAGCGGATAGTACTCCGGCGTGGTCACTTCTTTTTCAATCAGCGCGCCCAGAACGCGGGCTTCGGCGTGGGAAAGAAAGATGGGGCCAGTTATCGGCATAGAACTATTGTGCCATTGCGCGCTAGGCGCTCATCGCAGAATGCGCGATGAACGCCACGCCCCGCCTAAAACAGAACAGCATTGGTTAAGATAGAACCATGGCACTCAAGAGCAAGATCGTCTTTGTCACCGGAGCCTCGGCGGGTATTGGCGCAGCCACGGCTCTCGCCTTTGCCGCTGAAGGAGCGCGCCTGCTGCTGGCCGCCCGACGCGCCGATAAGCTGGCCGCCATAGCCGCTGAAGCTCTTCAGCGCGGGGCCGAGGCCGTGCACACCATCGGCCTCGATGTGCGCGACCGCCAAGCCGTCGAGCAGGCCATCAGCGCGCTGCCCGCGGAGTGGGCACCCATCGACATTCTGGTCAACAACGCCGGACTCAGCCGCGGACTCGACAAGCTCTACCAGGGCAAGATAGAAGACTGGGAAGAGATGCTGGATACCAACGTCAAGGGCCTGCTCTACGTGACGCGCGCCGTGGTTCCGGGGATGGTGGAGAGGGGCTGCGGCCACGTAATCAACCTCGGCTCGACGGCCGGCGAGATGACCTATCCCGGCGGCGCTGTCTACTGCGCCAGCAAAGCCGCTGAGCGCGCCATCAACGACGGCCTGAGGCAAGATCTGCTGGGTACGCCGATCCGCGTCACCACGGTCGATCCCGGCATGGTGACCACCGAGTTCAGCATCGTCCGCTTTCACGGCGACACCGAGCGCGCCGATAATTTTTACAAGGGAATCCGAACGCTCGACGCGGAAGATGTGGCCGACGCCATCGTCTGGGCCGCCAGCCGCCCTGCGCACGTGAACATTGCGCGCGTGCTGCTGACTCCGGTGCAACAGGCCAATTCCCTGCTGGTTCACAGGGATTAGCCGACAGGATTATTGCAGACGCGCGATCTGCCCTTCGATCTGTGCCAGGGCAGACTCCAGAGCGCTGCGCCGCGCCGGATTTGAGGTATTTTGCGCTAGTATATTTTTTCTTTGCAGATTCAGCGCCTGCTTCTGGCGCTCCCGCGCCGCGCGCGCCTGTTCGGAGAGACGTCGGGCATCTTCACTGACAAAACCTTCCTCTATGCCGGGTTGCTGCAAGACAGTTGCCATCTAATCCTCCACCGCTTCTATCTAACTTCATTCTACGGGGCTTTGACCGCGCGGCGTCCCGCCTGATGAAGTAGTGACGCGCTTCATCGCTCTGCATACGGACCATCCCTGCTGCGTCTCGTTGATTCCTTGGAGGTTGCAGCTTGCACGGCCGCGGTTTCCGACGCAAAAAGAAAGGCCGCCGACGAAGGAATTCTTCCGCCGACGGCCCTTTGCTTCGCGCTGTTTATTGCGTGGTGAAGGTGGTAACCACTCCTGTGTTGGAGAAGTAATTTCCAGCAATGGAGTACGGATACACGCTGGAGTAGGCCGTCACCACATCGTAGATGGTGGCCGTGGTCAGCGGCGCGGTGGGCGTCAGGGTCACCGTCGTGTAATCCGGCGACAGCGTGACGGTGGTGGGAATTGTCGCGCTGGTGTTGTGGTTGCGCAGGTAGATGTGGTTCGAGTCGATGAGGATCGGATTCATCGGCCTGCTGAAGGTTATAGATATCGGCGGCGCGGTGTCACTGACGCCGGTCGAGCCGTTGATCGGGCTGGTCAAGCTGGTTGTGATGGTGGGAGTGGTCCAGTCAAATCCTGTTCCCGTGGTGAAGGTGCTGGTTGTCGGCGCGATGGCGTTGCCGTTGTAATCGGTGACGCCGGTGATGGTGTAGGTGTAGATGGTGTTCGGCTCCAGCGCGTACCCCAGCGTCACCGACGCCTCGGCATTGCCGTAATTCGAGTAGACACCGATCGGCACGTTGACCGGCGTGCTGGCCGGTGAAGCAGCCGGCACGGAGGTAAGGGTGATGTTGCCCAGCGAATTTGCCGCCACCGGCTCGCTGAAGAGCAGGCCGAGGCTGGAGCTGTTCCACGGGCCGTTGTTGGTATTCAGCGGCACGTTGGTGTAGCCGTTGGGCGGGTTGGCCGCGACCAGCGCCGGTCCGCTGCTGCTGGCTCCGCTGCCGGTGTAGAAGTAGTACGAGCTGTTGTACTGCGAGTTGCCGGTCAGGTCGAGCGCGTTGTAGCAGGCGTAGTAGTACTCGGCTCCGCCGGCGGTCAGATTCGCAGCCGGCGTCATGGTGACCGACATCAGGTCCGTGGAGAAGATGTACGGGTTCAGCGCGATGTGCTTGCCGGTTGCGTAGCTGTAAATGAACAGCCCGTTAGCGGTAATGCTGCTCGGATCAATCGGCTCGGAGTAGCGGCAGGTGAAAGAAGCGTTGGTGGCAATCCCGGTCGACCCATTGGGGAAGTCGAACGAGACGCTCGGTGAGGTGAAGTCAGGCCCCGCCGCAGTAACGAAGGTCGAAGTCACCGCCGGGAAGATGTTGCCCGCGTAATCCAGCAGCGCCGAGGGGGTGACTCCGTCGGTATTGATGGAATTCGTGGTGGTGACGGTGATAGTCGTCGATGGCGGCAGAGGATTGACCGGGTAGAAGTTGGCACCCACAACATCGTTGTTGCTGGAGTTATAGGACCACGTGCCCGGAATGGCAACGCCGCCGGCGCTGACAACCACGTTCGTCGAATTAATCGTGGTTTCGTTCACCGGCTTGGAGAATTGCAGCCGGATGAAGGCGTTGACGCCCACATTCTGCGCGCCGTTCGGCGGCCCGACAAGGACCGTGCCAGGGGTGGTGTCATCCGCGGCTGAGGCGACGGTGGTTGCATAGGTGGCCCAGCAATCGTACGGTGCCGCAACTCCGTAGATGTCCTTGACGGGAGTTCCGGAGCTGTTGATGCAGACGCCGTATTGCGTGGAGGTGCTCATATCCGAAACCGGCTTCACACGGATAACATTGGGCGACGGCTGCGAGTAGTTAATCGCAACGTGCGAGCTGTTGCCCCAGTCATACATATAGAAGTTGCTGCTGTTGAGCGTGGTTGCGTCGATGGGCTGGCTGAAGAGAATGTCGAATTCTCCGTTGACCGGCAACAGGGTGGAGCTAGTGCCCGGACTGAACAGGCTGACCGTCGGCACGGCAGTGGCGACATTTGCCGGTACCGCTGCGGTGTAGAAGTAGCCGCTGGTGCTGGTGAAGGTGTCGCCATTCACGTCCATCACGCTGCCGTTGAGGAACCACTGTACTGTGGCGCTGTTCGGGAACGGCGTGGTGGGCGTGTACTGGATCTCGTAGTCGCCTCCCACCGCAACTGCGTTGCCAGGATAGAGCTGCCCGTTCACAGTGACGGTAAGGTTGCCGGAGACCGTGGCGGGATTGACCTGGCGATTCATGTAGAGGGTCAGCAACGTATCGGTCGGGATTCCGGAGGTGTTGCTGGGAACCGTGCTTTGTACGCTGCCGTTGCCGCTGGCCGGATCGGCCACCGTGGTGAAGGTGGCGACGTAGGGAGCCGACAGCGTGTTGCCCCAATCATCGGCCACTCCGCCGGCGGGGATGGCGATGGTGTAAGTGGTGTTATTGGACAGCGCACCCACATTGAAGGTCAGGGTGCGGCCATCCGCCGAGATGGTGACGCTGCCGTTGGTTTGCAGGCTCTGGCCGGCGTAGAGCTGCGTGTTGTAGCCGCCATAGGTGCCGCTGTTGATGGAGTTGCTGAAGGTGACCGAGACCGGCTGGTTGCGACCCACATTAGTGCCCGACGGGCTGGACGCCACTACCGTAAAGGGCGTGGTGGCTGGCGTGCCGCCCACCACGGTGAAGTAGAGCAGTTGGTTCCAGCAGCCGCCGCTCAGCACATTCCCCGCAACGTCGGTAGGCCCGTTGCAGCTTCCCACGTAGATGGTCGCTCCAGAGGGATAGGGATTAGCCGGAGTGAAGGTGACCTGCGTGTTGTCTGGCGAAAGCGTAAGCGCGCCGGCCAGCGGATAATTGCTGTTCCAGCCGTCAAAGACCTCCAGGGTACCGCTGGTCAACATCACAGGATCCAGAGCATGGTTGAAGGTGAGGATGATCGGCACAGTGGCGGAGACATTCTTCGCGTTGTTACCTATGCTGGTGCTGGTGATCGAAAGCGCGCCAGTGGCCGCGGTATTCGTGGTTTGGAAGGTGTTGCCGTTGGAGGTGATCGAGTTGCCATCGGCGTCCGTGAAGCCGGAGACATTCACCGTGTAGGTGGTGTTTGCCGCAAGGGCGCTGGTGGGCTTGAAGGTAAGCATCTGGCTGTTGGTCATGCTCACGCTTCCCGCCACTGGAGTGGCACCGTTCCACACCTGGATCGAGTTCTGGCTCCAGGTGGTGGGATCGATGGGCGTGCTGAACGCGGCGACAATCTGCGCGTTGGTCGGAATGCCCGTGGAGCCGTTCGCCGGACTGAGGGTGACCGTCGGCCCGGTGGTAACCGCGCCGCCGCCGGTGAAGAAGTAGTAATAGGCAGTGTTGTCGAAGTTGCCGTCCTGATCCTGGGGACCGCTATTCCAGCCGCCCGCGAACCTGTACTCCGTATTGGCCAGCAGAGGAATCAGCGGCGTGAAGGTAACCTCCAGCCCGTTGGCCGAGAGCGAAATCGTGGCCGGAATGAACTGGCTGCTGTCGTTCACAAACATTTGGAAGGTGGTGTTGTTGACCGTAAGCGGGTTCAGCGGCTTGCTGAAGACCATCTTCGGAATCAAGTTGGTTCCGTAGGCGGGGCAATTGATCGGATTGCTGTTGCAACTGACCGGATCAGTGCTGACCACCGACGGCGGCGTGATGTCGTAGGTGGGGCTGGTGGTGAAGCTGTTGGTGACGGTGGCTACCGTGTTTCCGACCGGGTCCTTGATGCCGGCGATGGTCATCACGTAGATGGTGCTCGGCGACAGCGGAACGCTGGGCACAAGCTGCAGGATGGTGTTGCCCGCGCTCATCACCGGCGTGAAGGTCACCGGAGAGCCACCGTTTGTCAGCGTCACGTTGCCGCTGACGTTGGGTTGAATGGTCGTCGGATCGATGGGCGCGCTGAACTGCGCTTCAATGATCACGTTGGTGCCCAGGCCGGTTGCCCCACTCAACGGATTGAAGTTGACAACCGTGGGAGCCGTCGAGGCGCTGGCAAAGGTGGCATAGAAGTTCACCGAGTAGCTGCTCATCTGGTTGCCCGCCAGGTCCGTGCCACCGCTGACATTGAGCGTATAGTTGCGGCCCGCCGCCAGCGCGGAGCCCGGCTGCAGATAGGCTACCGTCTGATTCGCGCTCCAGGTTAGCGTTACAGGAATCTTTGTGTACAACTGTTGATCGTAAAGGTAGAAGTTGCTGTTGCTGAAGGTGCTGGCATCCATCGATTCGCTGAACTGAACCGTGAACACCGAGTTGGTCGGAATGTTCTCGTTGCCGGCGGCGCTGCTCCAGACCACATAAGGCGCGGTGAAGTCCGGACCCGCTGCCGTCTGGAAGCTGGATGAGAAGGTTACAGGGTTGCCAACCAGATCGAGAATGCAGTTGGTGAAGGGCGCGACACTGGGGCAGCTTGGGCCGAGGACCATCACCAGATTGGTGCTGGCCGGCAGCGGCGCGTTGGGCACAAAGTTCACGCGCGTGTTGGTGGAGTTGAACCAGTATGTGCCGGCCAGCGGCGTGCCACCGCTGAGTACATGGAAGGTGTTGCTGTTGACGCTCACCGGATCGATGGGCTTGTTGAAGATCACCCCTGGCGTGTCATTGACGCCGATGCCCGTGGAGCCGTTCATGGGCACCGCGCTGGTGACCACCGGCAGCGTGCTGTCCGTGGTTGTGCCCGTGTACGCATACCAGTAATTACTCACGGCGGGCACACTGGTGGTGCTGGTCAGGCCGGTGGTTACGTGCAGGTAGATGGTGCTGTTGGCGGGCAACGCGCTGGTCGGAATGATGAGAACCTCATTCGGCTGCGGCATGGAGTAGATGCCGGACAGCTTCGAGCCGCTGTAACCATTCGTCAGATAGATGTTGGTGCCCGTCATGGACCCTGTTGGGCAGGTGGCCGCGCCGCAGACCGTCACCGGATTCAGAGGCGTGTTGAACTGCGCGTCGAAGACCGTGTTCAGCGCAACGGTGGCTCCATTCGTTGGAGAGAGCGACTGCAAGCTGGGCGTCAGAGTGCCGGTGCTGGCGGCCACATAGAAGTAGCCGGAAGCTGCGTTGATGGTGGTGTTGTAGGTGGAGTCGGTGAGACTGCCAGTGGTCCACCATTGCACCAGCGCGCCCGGCGTCCACGGCGTGCTGGGCGTGAACTCCAGCGTATAGCCGTTGTCAAGCACCTGCACCGTGCCGGTCATGGCAGCGTTGTTCTGCGCCACCTCGATGCCGGCGTTGGCAGAAGCAGGGTTGATCGGCAGGTTGGTGAAGATGCTGAGCGGCTGGTTGGGGCTGATGCCGCTGGCGCCGTTACCGGGCCGCGTCGAAATCGCCGTGCCGGAGGGACTGGTAATCACCGAGCCGTTGGAGTTGTAGTCATACGGCATGGTGGTGAACTGGCTGGTGAAGTTGGTCAGCGCATCGCCCGCCCAATCCTGAATCCCGCCGTTGAGTATGGCAGTCAGGGTTGCGCTGGACGGCAATGCATAGCAGTTGAACGACAGCGTCGCGTTGTCCTGCGAGCGGCTGTAGCTGGTGCACCAGGGAGTTTGCGAATCGCCGTTGAAGAGGCCAAAGTCGCTGGAGTTGATGCTGTTGGGGTTGACGGAGCGGTTGAAGGTGGCTGTCACCGGCGCGCGCAGTCCAACACCGGTGGCCCCGGCAGACGGCGTGAAGGCCGTCACCTGGAAGGCCGGCGTCGGCGGCACCACCAGCGCAGCCGTGCCCGCCGTGGTGAAGTACGTCAGTTGCGTGTAGCAACCGTTATACGCGGCATTGTCACCGGCCAGGTCGAGCGGGCCATTGCAGGCACCAACGTAGATTTGCGTACTGGTCGGGAAGGGCGTGTCCGGCGTAAAGACCACCTGATTCGCCGACGGGAAGGTATAGCTGCCCGCGATAATCTGATTGCTGTTCCAGCTGATCATCACCGGCAGCGTGGAGGAGTTGACCGTCAGTGGATCAATCGGGTTGTTGAAGTTAAGCGTGATGTTGGTGTTCGTGGCCACGCTGGTTGCGTTGTAGGATGGCGACGCGCTGGTCACCACCAGGGGCTCAACTTGATTGGTCAGCGACGTGCCGCCGGTGAGGCTGGCTCCGCAGGTCTGGATCGTCGCCTGCAGGCGGAAGGCCTCCAATGAGTTGTCGGTCGATCCCCATCCCAGAGACAGCGTGTTCTGACCCACCACCAGATCAGCGGAGGGAATCGCGATATTCAACGGCGCCAGACTGCCAATGGCGCTGATGTTGGTCATGATGGCGTGTCCATTGATGGCCAGCAGACCGTTATCGTCGATACCCATGGCGCCCACCAGGCAGAGGTTGCTGGTGCTGCCGAGGTTGAAGGTGGTGTAGTAGAGGCCGTAAGTGTTCTTGGTGGCGCTGTTCGGATTGATGGTGATCCAATCCGAGTTTGGCCCGTTGGCCGGCCATCCGTTGTACCAGTCAGCTTCCGCCGAAGTCGGCGGGAAGACCGTCAGCAGCGGCTGCGCGGTCCCGGTGGTGCAACCCGGACCAGCAGCGGGGCATCCGAAGGTTCCCTCCGAAGGCTCGCTGGCAAGCGGAATCACAACCCAGTTGGCGTCGGCGACATTGCCGGAGGTGATCAACTGGCCGCTGGCGTTGAAGCCCGTCGAGACATTAATCGGCGTGATGGAAGTCGCGGTGGTAAAGGTGCTGCCGCCGAAGGAGACGACGTTCCCTTCGAGGTCCGCGACGCCGTTGACACTTACCGTGTACGGCGTGGCGGGCTGCAGGACTGTGGCTGGCACAAAGGTCAGCGTCACCAGATCGCTGGCCAGCGTCGCGGTTCCGGCTGTTACCGGCGATAGTTGGATCGCATTGCTGACCGTGCTGGGATCGACCGGTGCCGAGAAGCGCACCACGATCTGCGCGTTCAGCGGCACACCCACTGCACCGCTGGCCGGCGAGACCGAGGCCACCGTGGGCGCGGTCGTATCAGCGCCCGAGCCGGTGGTGAAGTAGATGTCTGCGCCGTACAGATAGGGACCGCTGCCGTTCAGGTTATTGCTATCCATGTCGTAGTACCACGAGGACTGATGGATGCGATAGTAGGTGTCGGGCAACAGCGGGTAGGCTGGCGTGAAGGTGGCGCTCAGGCCGTTGGGCGCAACCGCAACCGTGCCGAGGATGTACTTGCCGCTGTCGGCGTTGTACATCAGCAGCGTGCTGCTGTTGATCTCCAGCGGGTTAACCGGCTTGGTGAAGTAGACCTTAGGCGCAACATTGGTGCCAACATTGGTCTGGCCGCTGACGATCTCGTAGCTCGTGTTGTTGTTCGTGGTATCCGAGCCGCTGCCGGTGGTGAAGGTGAACGAGAACGGAGTAATCGCATTGTCGGCCGAATCAGTTAGAGGCGCGCCGACGGACACTGTGTAGGTGGTGTTCGCCGTCAGAGCCGCTGTAGGCGTGAAGGTCAGAGTCGTTCCCGGACCCCAGCAGCAGTTCGAGGTCGGGGGATAGCTGTTCCAGATAAAGTTGCCCGCGACAGTGCCGCCCGGACCAGTGACGGTCACTCCGGAGACAGTCGCCTGATCCATATCCGTGCTGAATTGAAGCTGAATCGGCACGTTGGTGCCGACGCCGACTGCGCCAGCGATCGGGTTGGCCGCAATCACCGAGGGCGGCGTGGTGTTGGCGGTGAAGTCGGTGTAGAAATACTGGCCGTAGTTGCCGAATCTGTTGCCTGTGGCGTCCAGAATGTAGTTCGATCCGTTGGCGATCAATTCGATGTAGTACTGCGAATTGACGGCGAGCGGCAGGTTGGTGGGCGTGATGGTCAGCACCCGACCCGTGGCATCCACGCTGGTGCTGATCGGAATTGAGATCTGGCCGCCCGGATTGCTCTGTAGATAGAGCAGCACTGTGGGATTGGCGGCGGGGCCGACGATGAAGGTGTTGCGATTCATCGGCTGGCTGAAGACCACCGTAAAGACGCTGTTGATGGGCACCGTGCCGGTAGGTCCGGTGTTGCCATAGTTCAAACCAGGGCTGAAGGAGATGATCGACGGCGCGGGAATCGTTGCCGCCTCCACCGTGAAGCCGCTGGGGACGGTCTGCGTGGAGCCGCCGGTGGTGACGAATACATCCGCCGGTCCCAGAGGCGCGCCCGAGGCGATGTTGACCTTGAAGGCCAGGCTGGTCGCGGTGGCGCTGGCGGCCACAACCGGCCCAGGCAATCCCGGACCAGCAGCGCCCACCACGGTGATTCCATCGGCTGGCGTGCCGACGGTAACCGTCGAGGCCGAGGTCCAGTTGGTGTACAGGCCGGTAAGAACAACCTGGATCGGTGTCGAGTTGCCCGGCGTGCCGATGTTGGGGTTGATCTGCGTAATCGACGGCGAACCGGCGGTTACGGCAAATGCGGCAGGGAGCGTTATCGGCGAGCCGCTGTTGGTGACCGTGATGTCGCGACTCCCCACCGAGGCGTTGGGTGCAAGCGTAATGTCGGCAGTGAACTGCGTCGAGGAGACATTAGTGAGCGGATAGTTCACGGTGATGCCCGAGCCGAAGCTCACCGGCATGGTGGTGGTGAAGTTTGTGAACTGGCCGCTGACAGTGACTTGATAGTCGTTGCCCGCGATGCCGGTGGCAGGCGTGGAGGTCAGCAGCGCCGGCAGGCCGGCCAGAATGCTGAAGCCGCCGGTGATCGAGGCTGTCTCCGCTCCCGTTGTCACCGAGACGTTGTTCGAGCCTATCGTCGCCGTCGTAGAAATGGTGATGTTGGCCTGGGCGTGAGTTGCATCGCTCGCCGTCAGCGTGTTGACCGTGATGCCGGGACCGAAGTTGGCCGTGCTGCAGTTGGGTGCGCAGCCGGTGGCCGTGTTGAAGTGCGTAAACAGGCCGGTGATATTGACGAGGTAAGGCGCGTCTCCATCGCCCTGATGGCCGGTCGGCGGATTCAGAATGGAGATGATGGGAAGTCCGGGCGTAACGCCGAAGCCGCCCAGAATCAGCGCAACCTCTCCGCCCGTGGTCAGTGTTACGTTGTAGCCGTCTCCCGCCACGGTGGTCGGCGTGCTCGCCGGAATACTGATGTTGACCTTGGCGTGCAGCATATCGATTACCGTAACCGTATTGACGACGATGCCGCCGCCAAAGCTGGCCGTGGTCACGTTCTGCGCCCAGTGCGTCTGGCTGCCGGTGATATACACATCCAGCGAAGGCGTATTCTGCGGGCCTGTGGACGGACTCAACGCGCCCTGAATCGCCGCCGGACCAACCGTCACGTTGAAGGAGTTGGTCATGGTGACCGCTTCCGCGCCCGTGGTGACGGTGACGCTGCGATAGCCCAGCGTGGTCGTCGGTTGCACGGTGATGTTGGCGCTGATGTGCGTGGCATCGGACGCTGTCACCGAGTTGACGGTGATGCCGGTGCCGAAGTTAACCGTGCTGCAGTTGGGCGCGCATCCGGAGGCGGTGTTGAAGTGCGTGAAGCGCCCGGTCAGTGCCACCGTGCCGTTCCAGCCCTGAACCTCGCTGGCCGAGACCACCGCCAGCAGCTCCGGCTGGGTCTGCGTCACCGTGAAGACATTGGTGCCGCTAGAGAATTCGCCGAGGGTGGTCGCCGAGACCGATTCCTCGCCCGCAGGCGCGGAGTCGTTGACGGTGATGTCGGCGGTGATGGTGGTGGGACCCGTCACGCTCCAGCTATTGATCAGCACATTGGGGAAGTTGAGCGTCGTGACGCCATTCAGCCAGTTGGTGTTGGTGCCGGTGATGGTCACCGTAGGCAGGTGCTGGCCCTGGCCGCCGGTGTTCGGCGAAACGCTGTTGATTACCGCCGGTCCCGGGTTAACGTAAAGAACATTGTTCAGCCCCAGCACCTGCGTGCCGGAGGTGACTGTCACGTTGCGCCAGCCCGTATTGGTGGTGGGCTGGATGTATCCGTCCACCGTCAACGAGGTGGCGCTGGTGACGGTGACATTGGAGACGGTCACGCCCGCGCCGTAGGAGACCGTGGGCGGATTCGCCGGATCCCACGTCGTCGCCTGACTCAGAATCGTGAAGACGGCGTTGCCTTGCTGCGGCTCCGAGTACGGCGAAGAGGAGATCAGCAGCGGCGTTCCCGCCTGCACCACAAAGCCGTTGTTGAGGGTGGCAACCTCGCCCAGCGTGGTTGCGGTCACCCACGTCGGACCCTCGGAGGCCAGCGCTGGGAGAGTGATCGTCAGCGTGGCATCCGTGTAACTGTGTACCACGGTCAAAGCGGAGTTCACCGTGATGCCAGCGCCGAAGGTGAAGACCGTGGAACCGCTCCAATGCGTATTCTGGCCGGTCACTTCCACCGTCAGCGTATCGCCCTGCTTGGCGATGTTGGGCGCAACCGCCTGAATCAGCGCCAGACTCGGCGTGACGTAGAAGCCCGCGCCGCTGACTGTATTGCCGATGCCGATGACGTCCGAAGTTGTGGCCACCACGCTGCGATAGCCCAGTGTGGCCAGTTGGTCGATGCTGATGCTCTGCGTCATGATGGTGGGTCCGATATAACTCGGAGGACCGTTGGTCGTGATGCCGGAGCCGAAGTTGAAGGTCGTGGTGCCGTCAAAGGTCGTGTTCTGGCCGATGATGTTGACCACCAGATTTTGCGCGCCCTGCATCCCCGATCCCGGATCGACGACGGTCAGAATCGGCTGCGCGATGACCACGCTGAAGCTGGCGTTCTCCACCTCCGTGCCGGTGGTCAGTGTCAGATCGCTCACCGAGGCCGTGGCGTTGGGGGCGATGGTGATGTTGGCCGTAGCCGAGGTGGGGCTGAGTACCTGGAAGCAATTCACCGTGACGCTGGCGTTGAAGCCCGTCAGTGTCGTATTCGACTCGCCGCAGGCCGGACCCGAACCCGGATCCCAGTGCGTATACGCGCCGTAGAAGCTGATGGTGAAGGTCTGGCCGGGAAGCCCCGAGTTCGGCGACATATACCAGAGATAAGGCGTCGGCGGAGGAGCGGGCGCGCCCACGTAGAAGTTGCCGGTAAGAACCTGCGTTCCCGCCGCCAAGCCGGTGGTCGTGGCCTGCACGGTGCGCCAGCCAACCTGCGCCGCCGGATCGATGTTGAGCACGGCTTCGATATGCGTGGCGTTATCCACCTGGAAGCTGGAAACCGTAATGCCGGGTCCAAAGTAGATCGAGGTGCTTCCGGCAGCCCAATTGGTATAGAGGCCGTAGATGTCGACGCCCAGCCCCGTGGTCCCGGTGGTGGGATTGTTTTGCACGCTGTTGGGGCTGACGTAGGTGATGACCGGCACGCCGCCCGTGACCACGAAGGCGCCGCTATCGGTCAACGCTTCTCCATTCGTAACCATATAGATGGAGCGCGTTCCGGGATTTGCCGTCGGGGAGATGCTGATGTCCACCGTGGCGCTGGTGGCGCTATTGATGACCACCGAGTTGACGGTGATGTCATAGCCGCCGCCGGCGATATAGAACTGGGTAAAGTTCTGCGCCCAGTGCGTCGCATTGCCGGTGATGTTGAAGATGATCTCCTGGCCCTCGTTGCCGGTGGCGGGCGCAAGTTGGCTGATGATCGCCGGTCCGGGAATGATGGTGAAGATGTTGTTGGAGACAATCTCTTTGCCGACGCCGGTCAGAACGCCCGGAGTGCAGCCGTTGTAGGTGACATTGGCGCTGGCTACGATCGGCTGGTAGGCGCAGGAAACACCCGGCGTCGTCACTGTGACCAGCCGTCCTCCCGTGTAGGCGAGAGGATCGATGGTGATCTGCGCATCCACCTCCGTCTCGCTCACAAAGGCAACCGACTGCACCGTGATTCCCGCGCCGAAGGTGGCCGTGCTCTGGCTGCTGAAGTGCGAGTACTGCCCGATCAACCGCACCGTGCAGTTCGGCATGGTGGAGCAGGTTGGACTGGTGCTGATGGGCGCGCCCTGCTCGGCCTGGTTGGGAATCGCCTCATTCAGCGTGGCCACATTGGGTGAGACCGTGAAGCCGTAGACCTGACTCGCCACCTCGCCCAGAGTGGTCACCGTCACCGTGTGATACCCCACGGTGGATGAGGTCGAAACCGAAACAGGAACCTTCAGGCTGGTGGTTGAATTCACTGTGACCGTGCCAGTCGTGATGCCGGAGTCGCCAAAGCTGACCTGGCTTATCCCTTGCTCAAAATCCGTGGCCGAGCCGGTGATCGTCACCGTCCCGCTCGATCCCTGCAACATGGCATTCGGCGAAACGTTGGTGATCTGCTCCGCTCCCTGTGAGACGCAGAAGTAGGACGGCGCAACGCCCGAAGGCGGCGTGTTGCCCGCCTCCTGCACGGTGCCCGTGGTGACCGTCAGTACATGGCAGGGGATTCCCAAATCCACATAGGCCAACGGACTGATGGTGATGTTCATGATCATGTTGTCGGAGTCGATCACGTGGATGGAGTTCACCGTGATGTCTCCGGCGGGGCTGAAGGCCGCTGAAGTGGCTCCCTGCTGCCAGTTGGTGAAGCGGCCCAGAACCTGGACCTGTAGCGTGTCGCCCTGCACCTGTCCGCCGGGTGAGATAGCCAGCAGCGCCGGGAATCCCTCTTCGATGTCGATGGCCTGTTGCAAGGTCACCACTTCGCCATCCGTGGTCGTGGTCAGCGGGACAAAGCCCACCGGCGACGTGGAGAGCACGGTGATCTGAACCTGGGCCGAGGTCTGGGTGTTGACGATGGAGTTGTCGATCACCACGCCCGGACCAAAGCTGAACGTGGTCTCGCCCTGCAGCCAGTGCGTACCCACGCCCGTGATATTCAGAATCACCGTTTGCAGTTGCGAAACCACATACGGCGATCCTGAGCCGCCCGATGTGCCGCAGAAATTGGCTGTAACCTGCTCCTCGTCGCAATTGACATTCGGTCCGACGCTGTTGATGTACGCACCGCCCGGCGTCACGCTGAATGCTGTGCCGCTGACAATCTCCGAGCCGGTGTACATGATCACGCTGTTGCCGCCCACCGGTGCCGTGGGGCTGACTGCGATGGTCGCCGTGGCTACGGTCGGGCTGAGTATCTGCAGGTTGGATATGCTGACTCCGGCGCCGAGAATGGCTTCCGTTGTGTTTTGGACCCAATGAGTCAGGGAGCCGGTAATCGTCACACCCACGGTCGCGCCCTGCTGAGCGCTGGAGACGCAGGGAACAGAACCGGTCACGCACACACTGATCAATCTAGGCTGAGCTGGAGAATCGATCAGGAAGCCGCTCATCACCTGCTCTGCTCCGGCAGCCAGCGTCACAATGCCCGTCGTTCCGTTGACTGCGGTCACCTGGCAAGCACTGCCTGCGCTTCCCGCCTGGGTTGGATAGACATAATCGCCAACCTGATAGCCGCTGCCCGGTGTCGTTGCGGTGCATGAAGTCAGATTGCCGTTCGAGGCGGTAATCGAAACCACCGCTCCAGAACCCACGCCACCTGTCGTGGTGGGCAGGCCCGCAGCCGTCGTATAGCCGCTTCCGGTCGCGCTGTTGACGTAGATGTTCTGCCATCCCGGAGGCGAGGGCAGCGTAGCCGAGCCGTCAACGAAGCTGGTGGTGACGTTGACTGTCAGATCCGTAGCACTGATCACGTGAGTCGTGCCGGGAACCACGGTGATCTGCGGCCCAAACAGCACCTGCGTCGTGTTTTGGTTAAAGTGCGTGTTCAAGCCGACAATCTCCACGCTCGTCGTGGTGCTGGGCGGCGCGTGATACGGCGCAACGCTGATGATTCCCACCGGCGTCGAGGTGACGTTGAAGTAGGTGGTGACAATCTCGCCGCCGGTCGTCAGCGTGACCAGCCGCGGCCCGGTCGCCGTGGGTGTGCCGTTGGTGCCCGCAATAATCTGCACCGTAGCAGTGGCGCTGTTCAGGCCGCTGGCGTTGAAGCCCTGCAACGTAACGCCTTCGCCGCTCACCACCGCCGAGGTCGTCGGCCCAAAGTGCGTGAACTGGCCGGTGAAGCTGACACTGAAGCTGTTGACGGCGGAACCGGTGGGCAGCAGCCCATTGGCCGGACTCATCGTCAACGTCGGCGTCGCCGCGCAGACCTTGATCGTCGAGCTGACCACCTGCCCGCCGGTGGCCATATAGAAGCCATAGCTTCCCGGCGCGGTGTCGGGAGAAACCGAGACGTTGAGCAGCGCATCCGTCGGATCGGTGATGGTGACCACAGGGATGCTTATGTTTTCAAACGGAACCGCATAGAAGGCAGCCGTGGTGGTGCCCTGCACCCAAAGCGTGCCCACGCCGGTCACGGCCAGCGTCACCTGTCCGCCCTGCGGAATGCACGTCGGCGTCACATTGGTGATCGAAGCATTCGAGGCTGTCACCGCGAAGCCGAAGGGGAAGATGGTTGCGCCGCCGGAGCCGTTGCTCACCGTGAGCTTCGCCGTAATGCTGCCCACGTTGGCATTCGGGCTGACGGTGACATTGACGGTCGCGCTGTTGGCCGAAGCCACGGTGATCGAATTCACCGTAATCTCGCCGGTAAAGTCCGCCACGATGGGGTCAGAGGCGGGATTCGTGTAAGGGCCGCCAACCGGGAAGGCCGTAAAGGCGTTGCCGGTAATGACGACATTCAGCGTCTGGCCCTGCGTGCCGGAGCTAGGTGCCACGCCCAGCAGTGCCGGCGTCGCGCCGATCACCGTAAAGGCGTTGTTCAGCGTCGCTGTCTCGCCGCCCGTCCACACCGTTGCATTTTGCAGGCCGATCGTCGCATTGCCCGGAACCGCAACATTCACAATCGCCGTCGTCGGGCTGATCACCGTCACATCGCCGACGATGATGCCGCCGGTAAACGAGACCTGCGTGGCATTTTGCAGGAAGTGTGTGCCGCTGGCCGTCAGATAGACCACGCCGCTCCAACCCTGCGGCTCCGCCGTGGGTGCAACCGGCGTGAGCGTGGGACTGATGCTCAAAAGCGCCGCGCTATTGGGGCCAATCTGGAAGGCCGTTGCGCTGGAGGTGGCATACTCGCCGCCCGTCACCAGCGTGATGGTGCGATAGCCGATCGGCGTGGTGTTGCTGATGGTGATATTCGCCTGCGCATCGGTCGCGTCGCTCACGGTCACAGAGTTCACCGTAATGCCGTCTCCGAAGTTGGCAAAGGTGGTGCCGTCCACAAAGTTCGTGCCCGTGGCCGTCAGGTCCACATTCAGCGTCTGACCCTGCGTGCCGAACTTCGGAGCAATCGAGGTGATGGTGTGCGCGTTGCTGGGGTCGGCAATGATAAACGCCATGCTCAACTGCGCCGTCTCCGTCCCTCCGCCGCTCGGAAGCGTGGTGACAACAAAGAGATCACAGGCACCGTAAACCGGACTCGCGCCCGAGATCGCCAATTGGGCATTGATCGTATTGAGCGTGGTTTTGGTCGTATCGGGAACCGTGGCAACAATGCCGCATTCATTTCCGGGGTTGTCCGTCTGCATGAAGGTGATGGCCGACGAAGCATTGAAGTGCGTCCAGTTGTTGCCGGTGATGATCGCATTGATCGTCGTGCCGGCGGAACCCGCTCCGGGCGAAACCACGGAGACAGCCGCAGGCGGATTGGTGGCGATTGCCGAACCGGTCAAAGACGCCGTAGGCACGGGTCCTCCCGGTGCGGTATTATTCACCGTCAACGTGCCGTTGCGCATCGTCGGCGTCACCGAGCTGGGAGTAAAGATCACGTAAACCCAGCAGGAGGACTTGGCCGCGATCACGCCCATGGCGCAGTTGCTGTTGGCCTTGAAGTCGCCCGTCGTGTTGAGTGTGAAGGTCTCCGGCTGAGTTTCGTTGTTGGTCAGCTTGAGCGTCTTGGGTGCGCTGAGCGTGCTCACCAGCGTCGCGCTGTACGACAGCGACGGACCGGAAAGCGTCAGCGGATACGTCCCCGTGCCGGTAATGTTGATCACCTGCGGGCTGGTAAAAGCATCGTCATAGACCTGGAGCTGCCCGTCGCGCACGCCGCCGATGCTGGGATCAAAGCTTACGGTGAGGAAGCAGGAAGCACCCGGAGCCAGCGTGTAAGGATACGCCGTGCCGCAGCTTGTCGAGGTCTGCACAAAATCGCCGCTCAGCAGGAATTTGCTGATGTGCAGCGGATTGGCGACGTCGGCGTTGGTGATGGTCACCGTCTGGTAGGCGCTGGTGGTGCCCACCGGCGACGTATACGTCAGCAGCCCCGGCAACACCGTCACCGGCGCGGTGCCCGATCCAACCACGGGAATGATGACAGGGTCGCCAATGCTCAGCGAAGCCGTCCTGGTTCCCGCCCCGCTGGGCGTAAAGGTCACAGAGATTGTGCAGGCTCCGCCCGCCGGAAGCGGCGTTGAGGTCGAGCAGGTCGTCGACGAGATCGCAAAGTCGCTGGCATTGGGTCCGGTAAACGTGACCCCGCTGATCGGCTCGCTGACGCTCTGCGTATTCGTCAAGGTAACCGTCTGCGGCGCGCTGGTCGCGCCAATCATCCGTGACGCAAAGCTCAACGAGAGCGGCGATGGCACCAGCTTCGCTGTTCCCGTGGCGCTGACGGTAAATGTCTGCGGCGCTGTGTTGGCGTCATCGTTGATGGTGACCGTACCGCCGATTGGTCCCGCCGCGGTGGGCGTCACGCTGACCGCGATCACGCAACTCGCGCCGCCGGCAACCGGAGTTCCGGCCAGGCAGGTGGTGGCGCTGCCCAGCGAGAATCCGCTCGGGAAGCCCGTAATCGATGCGATATGCAGCGGAATACTCTGGTTGTTGGTCAGTGTTATTTTCTTGACCACTGTATTGGTTATTTCGATGCTGCTGAAGCTCAGACTCGCCGGATTGAGCGTCACCGGCACAACGCCTGCGCCGGAAAGCCCCACAATTTGCGGGCTATTGTTGGCGTCATCGGCAATGGAAAGCTGCGCGCCGCTGGTGGCACCCGTCGCCGTCGGCTGGAAGACAATCCCAATCACGCAACTGCTCCCGGACGCTACCGGTGTACCCACCGCGCAGGTCGTGGTCGTGGTGGCCACGGCAAACGGAGCTGTCGCAGTGATGGAGGAGAAATTCAGGCTTGCAGACTGGTTGTTCGTCACTGTGACCGTCTGCAGCGCACTGGTGGCATGGACAGCCACGTTGCCGTAGTTCAACGCCGTTCCCGAAAGCGTCGTCGCTGCCACGCCGGTTCCGCTCAAGCTCACCGTCCGCGGACTGTCGGGCGCATTGGTGGCGATGGTCAGTGTGCCGGTCGCC
>Ga0181529_10000592_pt1 | contig 52076 bp, 50 predicted proteins | sample PEATcosm2014_Bin_36_FD_119763 | JGI IMG/M metagenome (GOLD analysis project Ga0181529, IMG submission 119763) | Peatland microbial communities from MTU Mesocosm Facility, Houghton, MI, USA - PEATcosm2014_Bin10_30_metaG | ecosystem: Environmental > Terrestrial > Soil > Wetlands > Peat | place...
CAGGGCGAGCGAGCCATGCGCTCAGTTCCTTGTAAGGCAGCACGAGGAGAGGCAGCGCGGCTACCTGCGCATCCGCAGCCGACTGTTTCTGCTGATCCCCGGCATCCTGGCGTCCTGGCGGGGCGGCGCCGGGCTGGCCGCAGCCAAGGCCCGCGGACTCGACCCTTCCTCCTGGTTCTATCATTTTCTCGCTGGACCCTGGCTGTTTGTCCTATTCGTGATGGCTCTCGTTCTCGTGTGGTTCGCTTTTGGAAAAGCTGCTGAAAAGGCCGCTCAGGACCGCGAGGAGGTTCAGCGCGCTATCGGGCTCTAGCCGGATCCTCGGGCACTCCCAGGGTGGACTCGAACCTGGAATCAAAGGAGATAGATCATCCTGATATTTGGGGAGCCAATGATATCAACGCTGCGGAGTTTGGCTCCCCAGTCTGGACACGAACTTCACCGCAGATTGCCCTCTGCCTGGATGGCGTGGAGCTGGGTGGTCCGGCGCTCGCGAGGGCCGAGCTGGATTTCCGCCGCTTGGCTGTCGTAGCGCTTGCGAATTTCCGGGTCGTCCCAGGCGCCCGGTTCGACGTCCTCCCACGCCAGCAGCTTGTACGTGCCTGGCCGGAGACGGCCGACCGTGAAGTTGCCCGATCGGTCGGCTGTTGCCGATATCGCCCGTCCGGAGTCGGAAGGGAGCAGCACGACCGTCGCGAGCGCTAGGGGTTGGCCGTCCTTGTCCGTGACTAACCCTGCGATTGCGGCCGCGGTCGAACTGAGCACCACTTCGAACGGCGCCGCACTCGAAATCTCCACGCCGTCGCGGCCCACCTCCTGGCCGCCGATTTTCACTTTCTGCACGAAACAGCCGTCGGGGAGATTCTCCACGTTCACGGTGTACCGCGCGGGCGGAAAATTCTTGAAGGTGAAGCGGCCCTCAGCGTCGGTGCGCGGGGCGGCACGGATCGCCGCGAGAAACAGCGGTTGCGACTCCAGCGCGACCTGAATGTTCTTCAGGTTCACGGGAACTTCCGGTTCGGCGACGCTCACCTGCCCGGGAATATCGATCCCCGGCGAGAGCGCCAGCGTGAATCCGATGAGGTGCCCCGACGTCACGGCGACCGGCTGCGAGGCGAACAGCTCCGCCGGCCCGCCGCCACTCTGGGCAAACAGAACGTAGTCTCCCGGTGGCACGCCGCGCAGCTCGAACTGGTTGTCGGGAGGTTGCAGCGTCGCGCCGTTCATCGGCTGAAAGTTGTTCTCGCGGGAGTAGAGTGTGATTCTGGTTGTGCCCTTAGCGGCGGAGGTCCCGCTGACCGTTCCGCGGATGCGATACGACGGAACGCGCATCACGTGAATGTCGATGCCGCGAACTTCGGAGCCGGGCGAAATGTCGATTGGCGCAGCCGATTGCTCGGTGAGCGCGTTGGGATAATAGGTGGCGGCGGAGATCATCTCGGGTTTCCGCGGCAAATTCGGGCTGGGCCGTGGGCCCGGCGCCCGGGGAAGCACCCCCACCAGATACTGGCCGGCTTCGAGATTCGCGGCGCGGAATTCACCGGTATCCGATGTGACACCGCCGCCGGGCCACAGGGTCCACTGCTTCCTGCCGCCGCGGTAGGCCATTTTGAACAGCCAGATCGGAGTGTCGGCCACAGGGTCGCCGTCTTCATCGAGGACGCGACCCGTGATCACCCCTTGGGGGATGAGCCGCAGGCGGAGGTCCGTGACATGCTGGTCCGGACTCAGCACGATCGGCGTTCCCGCAACGAGGGCGCTTCTGGCGCCATACACCAGCGGCACGAATCCGGCCCGTTGCGCCTGCAGCCGGTAGCTGCCGGGCGGCAAAGCGGTAAATTGAAAACCTCCCTGTGGATCGGTATCCTGATCGATGGACTCTCCGGTATCCGGAAAGAGATGCAACGACACCTTGCGGAGCGGCGCGCCGGTCGAGGCATTGACCACCAGCCCCTCAATCGACCCCTGAGGCGGCGCTGTCTGCGCTGCCAACAGCCACGTGCAACAGAACGCCGCGGACCACTTCACGGCAGATTTCCCTCCGCCGGAACGGCGTGGAGCTGCACGTTCTGCTGTTCGCTCGGGCCGACTTGAATCTCCGTCGCCAGGCTGTCGAACGGTTTGCGGAACTCGGGATCTTCCCACGCATCGGGCTCCACGTCTTCCCACGCCAGCAGCCTGTACGTGCCGGGTTTCAGGTGGCCGAAGGTAAACGTGCCGGTATCGCTCGCCGCCGCCGACACCGTCCGCGCTCCGGCCTCGCCCGGAATCAGCACCACGCGGGCGCCGGGGACCGGTTTGCCGTCCTTGTCGACCACCGACCCGCCGATCTTCGCCGCGGTGGCGCTGAGCACCACTTCGAGCGGCGACGCGCTCGAGATCTCCACGCCGTCGGGCGTCACCGCCTGGCCGCCGAATTTTATGGTCTGCACGAAACATCCGTCCGGCAGGTTCATGACATCGGCCACATACTGACCCGGCGAGAGATTCTTAAGAACCAGGCGCCCTTCGGCGTCGGACTGCGCCGTAATCGGTCCGGAGAGAAAGACCAGGTCGGGCGGACGGACGGTGACGCTGACATTTTTCAGGCTCACGGTGACGCCTGTCTCCGCTACGCGCACCTGCCCGGGCACATCGAGGGCTGGCGCCAGCGTGAGGACCAGGCCGGTGACGTGGTCCGCCCCGACGGCGACGGTCTGCGTGGCGGTCATGGGCTGCGCCCCGCCGCTGCGCACATACAGCGTGTAGAGTCCCGGCGTGACGTTGCGCAGCTCGAACTGGTTGGCCGGCCCCTGCACCTGGGCGTTGGACAGGCTGTTGTAGGAACCATCCTTGTGAAACAGGTTGACCGAGGTTCCGCCGCGGACTCCCTGGGGAATTCCGTTAACCGTTCCGCGCACCCGATAGGCCGGCACTTTCGTGAGGTGAATCTCGATGCCGCGGGTCTCCGCGCCGGCCGCGACATCCACCGGAGCGGCCGCCTGTTCGGTGAGTCCGTTGGGATAGTAGGTGGCGGCGTAGATCAGTTCCGGCTTCCGCGGCAGGCTTTCGTCGGGGCCGGAATCGAAGAACAGCGGCCGGGAAGCGGCGACCACCAGATAGCGGCCGGGCTCCAGGCTTGGCACGCGGTATTCGCCGATATCGGAAGTGTTGCCGCCGTTGGATTGCGTCCACTGCTTCTTGCCGTTGCGATACATCTGCCGGAACACCATCACCTGCGCGTAGGCCACCGGATCGCCATCTTCGTCGACTACGCGGCCTACGATCACGCCCTGCGGGGTGAGGCGCATGGCGATATCGGTGACGTGCTGATCGCGGCCGACGGCGATGCGCGTCCCGGCGGCATTGGCGCGCCTGGCTCCATAGTTCTGCGGCAGGAATCCGGTGCGCTGCGCGGAGAGCTGATATTGGCCGGGCGGCAGGCCGGTGAACTGGAAGCGGCCCTGGTCGTCGGTATCCTGTCCTTTCATCTGGTTGCCGACGCGGGTGGGATCGGTGGATGGCGCGAACATGCCCGAGAGCCGCACGGTGACCTTCTTGAGCGGTGCGCCGGAGCTGGCGTTCAAAATCTGCCCCTCAATCGATCCCTGATTAGGAGCGGTCTGGGCGGCCAGCGACCATCCCAAAGCGATACCGGCCAGCAGAGCGTTCCTCATGAGCTTCCCCAATTATGCCGCACCTGGGGCGCACCCGATCGCTACGGCTCGATGACGTGAAGCTGCGCGGTCTGCCGCTCGCCGGGCCCGACCTTGACCTCGATTGCCAGGGCTTCGAACGGCTTGCGGAATTCGGGATCCTCCCAGGCGCCCGGTTCGACGGCGTCCCACGCCAGTAGTTGGTAGGCGCCGGGCCGCAATCGATCGACGGTGAAGCTGCCGGCGTCGTTGGTGGATGTCGACTTGGTTGGCGCGTTGGCATCGGAGGGAATCAGCGCGACGCTGGCGTTAGCGACCGGCTTGCCATCCTTGTCGGTGACCAATCCGGTGATGGTTGCCGCGGTGGAGCTGAGGATCACTTCGAGCGGAGCCGGCCCCGCGATCCCGATGCCGTCGCGAGGAACTTCCTGGCCGCCGTAGGTCACTTTCTGGACGAAGCAGCCGGGCGGCGGGTCAGCCTCTACGTGGTAGCGGCCGGGCAGGACGCCTTTGATGACCAGGCGTCCATCGGGTGCGGCCTCCGCGAACCCGTTGTTCATGTTCAATTGATGCGGAGCCGCGGAAGACAGCCCCACCGATACGGTCTTCGCACAGCCCGGCGCTTCGACGCTCGCGACGGTTCCCGGCAAATCGAATCCGCCCTGCAGCGTGACGGTTAGCCCGCTGACGGATTCCGATCCCACGGAGACCGGCAGGTAACCCACCATCCACGACGACGACCCGTAGTTGTATACCGCCCGCAGCGTATATTGTCCCGCCGGCACGCCGCGGATTTCGAATTCGTTGCGGCCGGCCCGTACCGTAGCGCCGGGCGAGCTGGCAAAGCCGTCTTCGGACAACAGCACGACGGACCCATCGAGGCGGGGAGCGTCCTCGGGAATTCCACTCACTGCGCCGCTGACATGAACCGTCGGCACTCGCACCGCGTGGATCTCGATGCCGCGGATCTCGGCGCCCGCCGCCACCACGATGGGAACGGCCGATTGCTCGGTGAGCGCACTGGGATAATAGGTGGGCACGGCAATCGTCTCCGATTTCCGGCGCGCGCCTTCCGAGGTGGCCGACTTCACGCGCGGCGGTGGCATCACGCCCACCAGATATTTTCCGGGCTCGAGCTTGGCCAGGCGAAATTCTCCGATGTCGGAAGCCATGGCACCGCCGGTAGTGCCCCAACTCCTCTTGCCGTTGCGGTACACCATCTTGAACAGTTGGATCGAGACATCCGGGAGGGGGTCGCCATCTTCGTCGAGGACGCGGCCCACGATCACGCCTTGCGGAGTGAGACGGAGGGCGATGTCGGAAACCTGCTGGTCCTGGCTGAGCTGAATGAGCGTGCCTTGCGAGTTATATCGCCGGGCCCCGTAGGCCTGCGAAAAGTATCCGGAGTGATCGGCGGAAAGACGGTATCCGCCCGGAGGCAGTCCGGTGAAGCGGAAGCGGCCTTCGGCGTCGCTGTCCTGGTCGATGGAGGGACCGCCGTCTTTCGACAGGTGCAACGCGGCTTTGCGGACGGGCGCACCACTGGCGGTGTTGACCACTTGGCCTTCGATGACGCCTTGCGGTTGCGCGGCGAGGGTCGCGGCGGTGAGGAGAGCGGCCAGAAGCGCAGACTGCATGGGTACTGTTCTATCACGCGGGGCAGCGGGCGGGAGTCATTGGATCGGCGGCGCGGTGACGAGCGCTGGCGTCAATGACGCCAATGGCGCTGGATCCGGCGGATTCCTTCGATTCCGGCGAGGACAGCCGCGGTCGCCAGCGGAATCAAGGCGATGCTCACGATCTCGAACCGAAGAATGCCGACCCTGGACATAGGCAGAGTTCCTGATGTACATATCGACACTTTTTTCGAGGTCTTCGAACCTCTTGTGTCGAATTTTTCCATATTGATTTCAATAGGTTGGTAACGCAAACTAGTTGGTATGGAACGTGAAGAAGAGAAACAGATCCAGGAATATCTGTGCCGTCCCGGCCGGTACGCCAATATCGACGGAGTGACGGAAATGACTGCTGCGTTCACTTGCTTCGGCCTGGCCTTATTCGGATGGATCCCCTCGGTGACGCCGAAAGGCTCCCTCTGGCACCAGTACCACGGCGTGGCCCTACTGGCGATGTTTGTCGTCTGGCAGGGGCTGGTGATTCTGGGGTCGAAGGAGTTCAAGAAACGAGTGACCTATCCGCGGACGGGTTTTGTTTCGTACCCGCCGGCCCAGAAACGGAGGCCGGCGCTAGTGGCCTTCGTCGTAGCCATGGCGACGTCGGCCGCGCTGGCTTTTCTGGCGGCGCGACACCACTTGCGATTGGAAGTGTTCTTCGGGCTCGGCATCACGTTGTTCTACGCGGTGATCGCGCGTCCGTACCGCACCTGGAAGCTGGCCATTCTGACGGTGATGTTCGCCGGCGGGACGTGGATGGGGATGCTGCCGGGCTGGTTGGACCGGCATGCGCCCGCGGGACTGTCGTTCTATGCGGTTCTCTACCTGGCGGCGGGGCTCATCACGCTGGCGCTGTATCTGCGGCACTCGCAGCCGGGCGCGCCGGTGGCGGAATGAACCCGCAGGCGCGGCAGATTTCCGAACTGGACCGGGTGATCCACGAGCCGGGACGCCTGATGATCGCGGCGCTGCTGTATGCCGTGGAACGGGCTGATTTCCTATACCTGCAGCATGAAACCGGGCTCAACAAAGGCACGCTCTCGAGCCACCTGGCGCGGTTGGAGGAGGCCGGCTATGTCGAGATTGCGAAGAGCTTCCGCGGCAAGGTGCCGCAAACCCTGCTGCGCCTCACTGACGGGGGACGGCAGGCATTCGCCGAATACCGGCGGAAATTGAAAGAGGCGTTGTAGGACGAAGCATCCGGAACTACGGTTTGGGGGCCAGTGCCTCCAGGCATCGGAACAACTCGGCGGCGTCAACGGGCTTGGAAATGTATCCGTCCATTCCGGCCTGCAGGAAGCGTTCGCGATCGCCGCGCATGGCGTGGGCCGTCATGGCAATGATAGGCAGGTGGCGGGTGCTGGAGTGCTCGCGGGCGCGGATGGCGGCGGTCGCCTGGAGGCCGTCCATTTCCGGCATTTGGATATCCATGAGGGCCAGGTCCGGGGCGGCTCGCTCCGTCCCAGTTTGCTCCAGCACGGACAGGGCCTCGCGGCCGTTGCCGGCGGCCACCACGGAATGGCCCATCTTGGACAGCATGGCGGTGAATAGCCTGCGGTTGACTTCATTGTCCTCGACCAGCAGGATGTGCAGCGGCCGCAGCGGCGTGAGGCTTGGTTTTGCGGGCGGTCGGGCGGGAAGGCGGGCCGGAGACGCCACGGCCCTGCGCAGATTCACCGTACAATGAAAGGCGCTGCCCGAGCATAGTTGTCCGTCGCCGGTGGACCATGGGCTTTCCACCGAAAGATCGCCACCCATGAGCGCCACCAGTCTCCGGCAGATAGCGAGCCCCAATCCGGTGCCTCCGTAGCGGCGGGTGGTGGATTGGTCGGCTTGTTCGAAGGGCGCGAAAATCAGCCTCTGCTTGTCGCGGGAGATGCCGATTCCGGTGTCCGCGACGGTAAAACGGACGCGTCCGGCCGCGGCTGGATCTATGGTCACACGCAGCAGCACCTCGCCCCGTGACGTGAATTTCACGGCGTTGCCGAGCAGATTCAACAGTACCTGGCGAATGCGTCCGATGTCTCCCAGTAGCAGATCGGGGACGGAAGCGTCCACCTCGGTGCGCAACGCGAGGTCCTTGGCGTGGGCCGTGACCGCCAGAGTCTGCACGACGGAACCGACGCAGTCGCGCAGGCGGAACGGTTCCTCGCCGAGCTCCAGTTTGCCAGCTTCGATGCGGGAGAAATCCAGGATGTCGTTGAGGATCGCGAGCAGATTCACGGCGGCGTTCTTGACGTCCTCCAGGTAGCTGCGCTGTTCCGGAGCGAGCGAAGTCTCCAGAATCAGGCCGGTCAAACCCACGATGGACGTCATGGGAGTGCGGATTTCGTGGCTCATATTGGCCACGAATTCGGACCGCGCCGCAGTGGCCCGCTCGGCCACCAACTTCGCGCTGCGCAAGCGGAGCGCCAGCCAGATGAGCGAGGCGAACGCCACGGTCAGAAGCGCGATGGCCAATTCGAAGGCCCGATTGAGGCGCGTGGCGGAGGTCAGGTACTCCAGCATCAATATTTCCTGCGACGGGTGGGCGAACCAACGCAGATGGATGGCCGAGATGGCGCCATCGCGAGCCATGTCGCTGATGGCTGCGCGGAGTTGGTCGGCGGCGCGGACGGCTCCGTCGTCCCGCGGGTTGGCGCCTACGCCCGATCCGAAGCCCATCTGCGCGGGGACCAGGTTGAATTCCGGGCAGCCGGCCATGGCTGTGGCCAGATTGGTGTCGGCAATGTCGTCGGCGACCACGGCAGCATCCACCTCGCCGTCGCAGACCGCCTTCAGATTGGCGAATCCATCGGCCTGGCCAATCAGCGTGGACCCGGCAAATTTCGACTGGACCAGCAGACTGACGACCCCGCGGCTATAGCCGATCCGGTGTCCCTTGGCCTGCTCGGTGGAGGCGATACCGCTAGTCTTTGGCGTGACCAGCCAGTAATGAGGATAAATGTACGGTCGGCTGATGTAGACCTTGTTCTGCCGGGACGGCAGTCTGGCGATGAGCGGCCAGAGATCCACTTTATGGGCGGCCAAGGCGGCGTCCGGACCCTCGGGAGCCAGCACCCATTGTAAGGTGATGCCGGCGCGCGCGGCGGCCTGGCGGAGGGTATCGATGGTGGCGCCGTAAGGCTGGCCGTCGGCGGACACGAACTGGCGTGGCGGCGAACTCTGAAAGCCCATCCGGTACACGCGGTTTCGCGGCGCCGCGGGATGGCGCAAGACTACCGCCACCGCGAGCAAGACGGCCAGAGCGGCCGACACAAAGGCAGCGCGTCGGTACACAGAGACTTATCGGCCGATCAGGGCAAGTCCTTAATCGCGCCATTGTGCGTAGGGTTAGGGCTGGCTGGCGCTGCGGGACGACGGCCAATAACCGGCGCATCGAAATCGACGCACGGTTCACCTTCCGAGACGCGGGGTGCGCAGGGGGTGGCTTACCCGTTGCTCGGGCCGCTCCCTGGCGGTCGCGGTTCCAGGGGCATTGCACAACGCAGAGCCGGACATGGCGACCGTGCGCCCCACTCTTACGCCAAAATCCCTAGCCGCTTCCCCACCTTCTGAAACACGTCCAGTGCCCGATCCAGCTCGTCTTTCGTGTGCGTCGCGGTGACGATGGTTCTCACCCTTGCCCTGCCTTTGGCGACCGTCGGGAAGCCGATGCCCGTCGCCAGCACGCCTTCCTGGAAGAGCGCTCGCGACAATTCATGCGCCAGCTTGGCTTCGCCCACAATCACCGGCGTGATGGGGGTTTCGCTGATCCCGGTGTCGAAGCCCGCCGCGGTCAGGCCCTGCTTGAAGTAGCGCGTGTTGGTCCACAGCGCTTGCATGCGCTCCGGCTCCTGCTCCAGAACGTCGAAAGCCGCCAGACAGGCCGCCGCTACGGCCGGCGGGTGTGACGTCGAAAACAGGAACGGCCGCGCGCGGTGGTAAAGAAACTCGATCAGATCGCGGCTGCCGCAGACGTAGCCGCCCAGTACGCCGATGGCCTTCGACAGCGTGCCGACCTGAATCTGCACGCGGCCGTCGAGGCCGAAATGATCGATGGTGCCGCGCCCGTTGCGGCCCAGGACCCCCGAGGAATGGGCATCGTCCACCATCATGATGGCGCCATGCCGTTCGGCGGCATCCGCCAGGCCGGGAAGCGGCCCGATATCGCCGTCCATGGAGAACACGCCGTCGCTGATCAGCAGCTTGCGGCCAGGGACGGCGGCCAGTTCCCCCAGAATCCGGTCGGCCGCGGCGACGTCCTTATGCGGGAAGACGTGAATCTTGGCCTTGGACAAGCGGCAGCCATCGATGATGCTGGCGTGGTTGAGCTCGTCGGAAATGATATGGTCGTCGGGTGTGAGGATGGCGGAGACCGTGCCGGCGTTGGCGGCGAATCCGGATTGGAAGACCACGCACGCCTCCACGTTCTTGAATGCGGCGATACGCTCTTCGAGCTGCATGTGAATGCTCATGGTGCCGGAAATGGTCCGCACGGCGCCCGATCCGACGCCGAATTTGCGTATTGCGTCGAGGGCGGCTTCGCGCAGCTTCGGGTGGGTGGTCAGCCCCAGATAATTATTGGAGGCCAGGTTGATGACCTCTTTGCCGTCGAACCGCGACTCGGCCGCGCTGGCCGACTCCAGCACCCGCAATCGCTGGTAGGTGCCTTCCAGTTTCCACTGCTCAATCTGGTCGTGAAGAAAAGACAGGGGATTCGTCATTTGGATTCCTGTTGGCCGCTTTGCAACGTCCGGTAGCCGCTATGGTAAAACAGCAGCGGTTGCGCGTCGGTGACATGGGAGTGCAGCACTTCGCCCACGAAAATATCGTGATCGCCGCAGGGAATGCGCTGGCGAACTGAGCACTCCAGGGTCGCCAGGACTCCGGCGATCAGCGGGGCTCCGGTCTTGCCGCGCCGCCAGGAAATATTGGCGAAGCGGTCCAGACCCTTGCGGGCGAAGCGGTCCGAGACTTCCCGTTGATCGGACGCTAAGACGTTGATTCCGAAGAATTCCGCGCCGCGAAAGGCGTCGATCACGGTGACGCGCTGGCCCAGGCAAATGAGCACCAGCGGCGGGTCTAAGCTGACAGAAGTAAACGAGTTAACCGTCAAACCATGAGGCCGGCCATGGTTGTCGAGCACCGTCGCCACGGTGACGCCGGTGGCGAAGCGTCCGCAGGCGCGACGGAATTCCTCGTGGGCGATGGGCGCCAGGCGCCCGCGCGAGCCCTCGCTTGACATGAGATTAAATTCAATCTTATCATAAGGTTGACTGATGCGGGAAGCAGCTTCGCCCCGTGCCCGGATATTCAAGGAGGCAGTTTTGATCAAGCTCGATATCATCAATGAGGTCGTCAACCGCACCGGCATCACCAAAACCAAAGCCGAGATGGCGGTGGAGACGGTGTTTGAATCTATGAAGAAAGCTCTCGAGCAGGGCGACCGTATCGAGTTGCGCGGCTTTGGCGTTTTCAATGTGAAACCGCGCAAAACCGGCATCGGGCGCAATCCGCGCACCGGCGCCGAGGTTTCCATTCCCCCCGGGAAGGCGGTCCGTTTTAAGCCCGGCAAGGAGTTGCAAACGCTGCAGTAACGCCGCTCGCAGCGATCCATTGTGTCTTCCCCGGATTTTTCGCCCGCGCCTTACCCGTCGGTCGCCGTGCCCGGCCTCGACAATGCCTGCCTGTTTCCGGTAGCTCCTCCGCGGGAGCGCTATTGGTTGCACGGCCTGCTGTTTGCAATCACGCTGCTCTCCACCACCATCGTTGGCGCGGCAATGCAGATGGACTTTAATCGCAATCTGCCCTTCGATCTGGAACACAGCCTGGACATGTACCTGTGGGCATGGCAGCGTCCGGCGCTGCTGCTGCAAGGGCTGCCGTTTTCCCTGACCCTGCTCGGCATCCTGACGGCCCATGAATTCGGCCACTACCTAACGGCGCTGTATCATCGCGTGGACGCCAGTCCGCCCTATTTCCTGCCATCGCCGATTCTGGGGACGTTCGGGGCGTTCATCCGCGTCCGCTCGCAGATCTATTCCAAGCTGGTGCTCTTCGACATTGGGATTTCGGGCCCGATCGCCGGTTTCATGCTGCTGGTTCCGATGCTGGCCATCGGCCTGGCCTTCTCCAAAGTGATTCCCGGCATCGGCCATCAGGGGACTTCGCTGTTCGGCGTCCCCCTGTTGCAGTGGCTGCTGGAGCGCGCCATCTTCCCCGGCGCTCACTCGGGCGACATCTGCCTGCATCCGGTGGCGCGCGCCGCCTGGGTGGGCATGTTTGCTACCGCCATGAACCTGCTGCCGGTCGGCCAACTGGACGGCGGACACATTCTCTATTCCTTCTTTCCCAACCAGCACCGCACCATCTCCAAGATCGTGTGCATGCTGCTGGTGATCCTGGGGGTCCTCACGCGGTGGTGGGGATGGGTGTTCTGGGCGCTGATCCTCCTGTGGCTGGGCCGCCGCCATCCGGTCGTCTACGATCCCACCGAGCTCACGCCCGGCCGCCGGCGGTTGGGCTGGGCCACGGTGGCCATGTTCGTTCTGTGCTTCATCTACGCGCCGATTTCGAGCGGCGGTCTGTAGGCCGCCATGAAAATCACCGCGACCATCATCACCGCCAACGAGGAGCGCAATATCGCGCGCGCCGTGGAAAGTTTGCGGTGCTGCGACGAGATCCTGATCCTCGATAGCGGTTCCACCGATCGCACGGTGGAGCTGGCCGAAAAGCTGGGCGCCCGCGTGATCGAAGCCGGCTGGCGCGGCTACGCGGGCCAGAAGAACTGGGCCGCCGAACAGGCCACCCACGACTGGATCCTGTCGCTCGATGCCGATGAAGCGCTCAGCGAATCGCTGGAAGCCGAAATCCTGGCGCTCAAGAAGGCTGGCCCGCAGTTCGACGGCTACACCATGCCGCGCATGGCCAATTATCTGGGCCGCTGGATCCTGCATTCCGGCTGGTATCCCGACCGCAAAGTGCGCCTCTATCATCGCGCCAAGGGAAAATGGATCGGCGATTTCGTGCATGAGAGCGTCCACATCAATGGGAGGGTGGGACACCTGGACAGCAACATCCTGCACTTCACCTGCGAGTCGCTGTCGGAGCACGTGAAGACGATGGACCGCTACACCACGCTGGCCGCACAGGAACTGGTGGCGCGCAAGGAAAAAGTGGCGCTGTCACGCATGATCCTGCACCCGCCTTGGACGTTCATGAAGAGTTATTTCTTGCAGCGCGGATTTCTGGACGGCCTGGAGGGCTTGATTATCGCCTACATGGCGGCGTTCTACACGTTCTTGAAGTATTCGAAAACGAGAAACATGAGCTGATGCGGGTTCTTCACCTGGATGCCGGCAAGGAGATGCGCGGAGGCCAGTGGCAGGTGCTCCGCCTGATGGAGGGTCTGGCCGCGGCCGGCGTGGAATCCACGCTGCTCGCGCGCCGCGACGGCGTCCTGCTGGAAACCGCCCGCCGCCGCGGACTCCGCGCCACCGCGCTCACCTGGCTGCATCTGGTATTGCTGGCGCGGCGTCATAACGTGGTCCACGCGCACGACGCGCGGTCGCACGCCATGGCCGCGATGGTGGGCGCGAAGCCGCTGGTGGTGGCCAGGCGAGTCGCGTTTCCGCTGAAGAGAGGGATCGCGTCGCGGTGGAAGTACCGGCGCGCGGCAGCCTACCTGGCGGTTAGCGAATTCGTGAAACAGGTGCTGGTGGACGGCGGTGTCGATGCCGATAGAGTCGCGGTGGTCTACGATGGTGTGCCGCTGCTGCCGCCGGCGAACGGAACGCACATCGTGGCTCCGGCCGGCCATGGCGATCCGCTGAAGGGATCCGATCTGGCTTTTGAGGCCGCCAAGCTGAGCGGGTTTCCGCTCCATCCGTCCGGCAATCTGGAAGAGGATCTGCAAACCGCCGGCATCTTCGTCTACATCACCTATTCCGAGGGTTTAGGCTCGGCCGCTCTGCTGGCGATGTCGGCGGCCGTCGCGGTGGTGGCCAGCAATGTGGGAGGCCTCAAGGAAGTGATCGGGCATCGCGTCAACGGATTGCTGGTGGAGAATACGCCGGCCGCTATCGGCCATGCGGTGCGGGAACTAATCGACCACCCCGAACTCGCCCGCCGTCTCGGCCAGGCCGCCCGCGAGCGGGTCCGCCAGCGCTTCACGGTGGAGCGCATGGTCGGCGACACTATGGATGTATACCAACAGGTGCTCTCGTGATGGAAGCCGTTCTTGCCCTGGTTTTCGGACTGCTCATCGGCAGTTTTTTGAACGTGTGTATTCACCGCTGGCCGCGCGGGCGGTCGGTGGTGAAGCCGCGCTCGCACTGCGTCCGCTGCCGCAAACCGATTGCGTGGTACGACAATATTCCCGTGGTCAGTTATGTCGTGCTGGGCGGCCGGTGCCGCTATTGCCGCCGCCACATTTCGCTGCGCTATCCCACGGTTGAGCTGATGACCGGCTTACTGTGGTGCTGGTTCGTAGTGAAGTTCGGCGTCACGCCGACGGCCGCCAAGATGTGCGTCTTCACCGCCATTCTGACCGCGCTGGCGTTCAGCGACCTGGAAAAGCGTCTGCTGCCCGACCAGCTTACCAAGGGCGGCATGCTGGTGGGCTTCGCCTTTTCGCTCTTCGTGCCGGTCAGCGACTACGTGGCGCACGGCGTTCTCTTCCTCATGAAGGAAGGACTCGGTTTCGATCTGGGCTTGGGCGACACCGCCTATTCCGTGGCTGAATCGCTGTTGGGCGCGGGCGCCCCGGCGTTGTTGTTATGGGGCGGGGCGACGCTGTGGGGCAAGATGCGCGGCCGGGAGATGCTGGGATTCGGCGACGTGAAGCTGATCGCCATGGTGGGCGCATTTCTGGGTCTCACCGGCGCCATGCTGACCATGCTGATCGGCTCGATCGCCGGCTCCATCGTCGGCCTGCTGTACATCAAGGCCACCAAGCAGAAGATGTCCGAGTATGAACTCCCCTTCGGCACCTTCCTGGGCTTCGCCGGCATCGCGGTAGCCTTGATGGGTTCGAAGTGGCTGGGGATGCCGTAGTCTTCCCACCCGACGGACTACCTTACCGCCGCCCACCGCCGCCATGAGCGCCGCCGCCTGACTGCCTCTGCTGCATCTGCTGCATCTGTTGGGAGTGGCCTTGCTGCATTTGCTGCGTCTGTTGCTGGTGCTGCTGCTCCACCTGCTGCGTTCTCGCCGCGTTGGCATTCTGTTTCGTCAATTGCTGATGTTCCTGGTCCTGTTTCTGCTGGAGCTTCTGCCGATCCTGGTTCTGCTGCTTGACCATTTTGTCCTGCTCCTGTTGATATTTCTGGTCCAGTTTGGCGTTCCCCGTGTTGGGCGCAGCCGGGCGTTCGACGGGAGCCAGATCCCTAGGATGAACCGCCGTGTTGGCACGAGGAGTTGCCCCAGTAGTCGCCGCACCGCGGTTGGCGGAAAATCGCTGCTGCGGATCGTTGCGGGCAGTCTGCACGCGTTCGGTCTGAGCGGCTACCGGCGCAATATGCCGATCGCGGCCGGCAGCTTCTTCCTGCGAGGTGGCGCGTGCGTTGATCCCGCCGCTGCCGCCGTTGTAGCTGACACGGTTCACCGACTCGTTCACGCGGGTGTTGTACACGTTGTGGAAGTTGCCGCCCACGCGATTCACCGCCGTGTTGTAGAAGAAGTGGCCGCCTTCCCAGCGTCCGCCCTCATAACCATGACCGAAGTATCCGAAACCGTAATTGATCCCGCCGTAGAAGCCTACCGACATACCCCAGTAGCCCTCATTGAAGAAATACCCGCCGTCGCCCCAACCCCAATAGCCGGGAGTCCAGAGGTAGCCAGGTTCCGGAGCCATCACCCAGCCGCCCGCGACCCAGTAATATTCGCCATCCCACGCCCAATATCCCGGAGTCCAGAGATACCCGTCGCCGGGACACAACGGTTGTTCGTAGGCGAGCAGTGCAGGCGGCGCGAAACCAACGGACACGCGGACTTGCGCGAACGCCGCGGTCGACAGAACAAGCATGCCTAGCGCCAATATCAGTTTGCTGCAGCAATTCGCGTTCTTCGTCATAGATCCGGCTCCTTGTAGTCGCGGTGTCTAGAGCACGAGAGGGCCCACACCCGCGGCGCCGCGCTGCTATGGAGTTATGGACGTTCTCCCCGATGCGAGGTGCAAAGGCTGCACGTGGAAGCGCGGAGTTTGCCGCGCTTGCTGGGTACTTTTCCACTGATATCGCGATCTGCTGTTACATGATGTAGCAGAAGATGCCTAAGACACTACGCCGGCGCGGCCCGGCCGCCCGGTCGACTGGATCGGGATTATGGCGTACGCGTATGGCGTCGTGACACTGGCGTTCGTGGCGCGGTTCGCGACAGGGATGTTTCTGGTGCGCCGGCTGCTCGCCATCTGCCGCGGCTCGAGCCCGAACAGAAACCGCCGTGCGGCGTCATGCGGGCCTTGACGGGGCCGCATCGGCACACCACCGACATAGTTGGGGCGACCATGGCACAGATCGCCCGTAGCCTCAGCGCTTCCGGCCGGCCCGTCATCGACAAAACCGGGATCGCGGAGAAGTTCAACTTTCACTTGGAATTCCTGCCTGATGGCGGCGAACCCTCCGACGACGGCGAACCCGCTCCCTCGATCTTCTCCGCGCTCCAACAGCTCGGGTTGAAGCTCGAACCCTCCAAGGGGCCGCGCGATTTCCTGGTGATCGACCATGTAGAACACCCTTCAGAGAACTGAGCTTTTAATTTCCTAACATTTTCCTTGACGCGCGGCATGCCAATGTTTTAAATATTTAAAGAATGAGAGTGCTCACAGCCGCCGTCCTGTTTGTCGCCATGGTCTCCGCCCAAACGCGGCCCGAGTTCGAAGTCGCCTCGGTGAAGCCTTCGGTGCCCAGGACTCCGACAGCCGAAGATATGGGGGGACGCAAAGGAGGCGGCTGTCCGCAGTCGTTCAAAATGGACCGCGGCCGCGTCGATATCGAGTGCGCTACCCTGGCGGCTCTGATCGGGTATGCGTACCGCGTTCCTCCGTACCGCATCACGGGACCGGATTGGCTGCGGGACCGGCGCGGCGCGACCTTCGACATTTCCGCCAAGCTGCCGCAGGACGCGTCGGAGAAGAAGGTGCCGGAGATGTTGCAGGCCCTACTGGCGGACCGCTTTCAGCTTGCCGTGCATCGTGCCACAAATCAGGAGGAAGTCTATGCGCTGGTCGTGGCTAAGGGCGGGCTGAAGCTGAAGGAGGCCGCGCCCAATGCCGACGCCCCGGACCCGAATGCGCCGCCCGGCAAGCTCATCCAGTTCGGCGGTCTCGAGACCCGCGAGATCCGTATCCAGAATCCGGATGGCGGTTACAGCATTACGCGCAGCAATCCCCGTCTCGGCACGGTGCGGGAAACCCAACATCCCGACCGGACGTTTCGCTGGGAAGCGCCGAGCATCACGCTTGAAGGACTGGCTGATTTGCTAAACATCGGGCTGCCGGCGGACGTGGTGGATATGACCGCAGTGACAGGTCGCTTTCAAGTAGTTCTGGACGTATCCCTGACCGACGCGTTCGCGGCTGCCGCGGCGGCCAGCCGCGATCCCGCCGCGGCACAGGATTCGCGCACCGACAGGGTGGCCGCGATCCTGAAGGGATTGAACCGCGGGTTGGTCAAGCTCGGGCTCGAGTTAGAGCATCGCAAGGGGCCGGTCAATAGCCTGGTGGTCGATCACGCGGAAAAGACACCCACCGGAAACTAGCGGTCTACTTCACCAGCGGCTGCAGCACGCGGTCGAGTTCCGCGTCGGTCCACTGCGTGAGTTGCACGCCTTTGTGCAGCGACCAGTTTTCGGTGTGCGCGACGGTTTCGCCGGGCTTAAGATCTACTAGCGGCCCGAGCGTCTCCAGTTCCAGGAAATCGGCGTTGGTGAAGGTCTCAAAGGAGCAGCCGTAATCGGGATAGGCGGTGGGCTCGTCCTTGGCTGGGGACTTCTTGACGAACAACTCGCCGTGCAACAGGTAAGCGCCCCAGGTGTCGTGGTTATAGCTGCCCAGCTTCTCGGGCACCGTGTTCTTGGGGTCCTGGTGCAGGATCACGTATTTTTCCAGCAGCTTTAACCGCGGATCCACCAGGTTGGTATAGGCCCATAAGACCAGCGGACCGGTAGCCAGCAGCTTCTCGGGATACTTGCCGCGCTCGGGCAATCCGTGGATGCCCACGCCGCCCTGCGCAAACATGGTGAGCGACCACGGTGCCAGGCGATACGGCGCCTTGCCGGCGTTGCGCAACTGGTGCACTACTTCTACCGCGGTGCCGGTGGCCGCCATGTGCACCGTGATCTTCTTCTCCAGGCCGGTGAGCGGTTCGACCGGCTCGGTGGCCTCCAGCGCGTCGCCGTGAATCTCGATGTGAATGGGACCGTTGTCGGGCGCATAGCTTTTGATTTTGTCCTCGGGACCGATCCAGAGCCGGTGTCCGCCGCGAGCCTGCCATTCGGCCTCGCCCGATTTGCCGAGCTGTTCGGTGAATTCCTTGAACAGGTTCTGGCCGCCGACGAAGCCGAAGCGCATCACGCGCGGGCCCACGTCGCCGGTGACTACCGCTTCGACCACGCCGTTCGAGATGCGATAGCTGTTCGGCCATCCCTGGAAATTGATCTTTTCGATTTTGACTGCCGCGGAAGCGCTCATAAGAAAAACCGCCAGTACCGTCCCAATCCTACAGATTGATTTTGCCATTTCGTCACCTTCCGTCGCGACCTATTGGGTCGCCGATCCGATCAGCACCAGGCCGCACGCGTATCCGGCCAGCATCAGCACCAGGTACTTGCCGGTTCCCGCCGGGGCGGTGCGAAACTCGCGCCAGATGAACAGGCCCCAGATCGCCGCCACCAGCGTGGCGCCCTGTCCCAAAGCGTAGGAAATCGCCGGACCCGCCACGCTCGAAGCCAGCACGTTGAAGCTCAGCGCGATCATCCACAGGAATCCGCCCAGAATGCCGATGGCGTGGAGTTTCGCGGTCCCCTGGAAATATTGCCCGTAAGTGACCTTTCCGGCGCGCATGAAGATGGTGTTCCAGAGAGAATTGCTGACGAAGACGCCGATGCCGAAACACACCAGGCCCAGGTATGGCGTCAGCATTCCGGCGCGGATGGGCTGCGAATTGAAGTTGGGCGACACGGCTTCCATGAGCAGCGGATAAAAGAAGCCCATGATGCAGCCGGCCAGCACCGAATACACCACGCCGCGCAGCGGACTGCGTCCCGCCGAATGCGGCAGCCGGGAGTGCGCCATCGCCGACATGACCATGGCGAGAACGATCAGCGCCACGCCGCCAAACAGCAGCGCCGGATTGCCCTTGGGCGTCGCGATGTAGGTCTTGAGCGTGCCGATCACCAGCGCCAGCCCGACGCCTACCGGGAACGCCACGGCCATCCCCGCGGCGTCGATGCCCACCACCAGCAGAATATTCGACACGTTGAAGATGGCGCCCGAGATGAGAGCCGGCAGCATGAAGCTGAACTCGGCCGTCCGCAGATTGGCGAGGGTGCTCACGCCCGCATCGCCCGAGCTGCCCAGCGTCGCCGCAAACAGAAAGCTGAACAGCAGCACGCCGATGGCGTAGTCCCAGTAAAACAACTCGAACGGCCACTTTTCTTTGCCCGCCAGCTTCTGGGTGTTCGCCCAGGAACCCCATCCCAGCATGGTGATGACGCAAAAAACGATGGCGATCGGCAGTTGCTGCACGACGAACATGGTCACGGCCTCCCGATTTCAGGACACCTAAGAATAGTCCACGTCCCTCGCGGGTTCAAGCCTGATGGCGAGTTTCTTCGGTCTGTTCCGCCGGCTCCGATTCTTTTTCACGTCGCCCCGCGACGTTGCAGGAGTTGGACATTCAAGTCGGCACTCCCAGACGCGGCAGTACCCACTTCATCACGATGAAGTACCCCGCGACAATCAGCAGCAGTACCGGCAAATCGCCCATGTTGTTCGACCTCTACGGTAACAGGATGCAATTCGCGGCGCGTGGTGACAGAAGAACAGCCATCAGCCTGCAGCTCTTGCGTCGCGTCGCGCGGCCCCATGCGACTCCGCCGCGAAGCGAGTGAAGGCTCACGGGAACGCACGCCTGGCTGAAGGCTGATGGCTACCGGCTGAAGGCTGCGTCACCCCTTTAACCCCAACTCTTCCGCCTTCGCCTGCATGGCCTTGACGCAGAAATCGATGTGCTCCTCCAACGGCACGCCCAGTTCCGCGGCGCCTTCGGTGATGTCCTGACGGCTCACCGAACGCGCGAACGCTTTGTCCTTCATCTTCTTCTTTACCGACGCCACGTCTACTTCGAGCACGCTGCGGCCGGGCTTGACGTACGAAATGGCGGTAATGAATCCGGCCAGTTCGTCGCAGGCGTACAGCGTCTTCTCGAGCGACGACTGGCGCGGCACTCCCGTGAAGCTGGCGTGCGACAGAATGGCGCGCCGGATTTCCTCCGGCACTCCGCGCTCCGCCAGAATGGGCTCGCCCTTGGTGGGATGATCGGGAAGGGTGGGATGCATCTCCCAGTCGAAATCGTGCAGCAGCGCCGTCACCGACCATTTCAGCTCGTCTTCGCCGAGCTTGCGCGCATACGCCGTCACGCACGCCTCCACCGCCAGCGCGTGCTTGCGCAGCCCCTCCGACTTGGTGAATTCGCACAAAATGGCCCAGGCCTGTTCGCGATCGAGCATGCGATTATCATATACCGCTGCCGCGCGCTACAATCCGCATTCGGATGCCATCACCCCCGCGAGGCTCCGGCCGCAGCGCCGCAGAGACCCACCGAGCGATTGAGGCTTTCCTCGGAAATTGCAAGCAACCCGCGCTGCTCGAACCCGGCGAAGAGCTCTTTCCCATCACCGCGGACAATTTCTTGCTCGATCTGCGCGGCGCGCGCCTCACTCTACAAGCCTGGGACCGCACCCGCAACCTCACGCGGCGCATTACCGGCTCGGGCGACCCGTCCAACGCCCGTCTGGAGCTGGCAGTCGAGCGCTTCGCCAAACGCCAGGGCCAGATATTCCTAGTGGACCTGGCGCGCCGTGCGGGAGCCGACGCGGGACGGCGCAGCACCCGCCTGGTGTTCCGCGAACGGTTCCGCATGTTCCTGCACCGCCAGTTTCCGGAATGGAAACTGGTCGAACTGAGCGCCGAAGCCGACCTGGAACACAGCCTGTCCCCGGTGTTTCCGCGCGCGTTCCTGCGCCATGGACAGCACGCCTGGGCCGCCATCGCCTGTCCGCCCGACGCCGACTCGTCCGCGCTGCTGTCTTTCGGTCTGATCTGGCTCGACTACCTGCGCACCCGCGAGAAACGAACCACCGTCGAAGGATTGGCGATCTATCTGCCCGCCGGCCGCGAAACGGCAACCGCGCATCGCGTGGCCTGCTTGAATCCCGATGCCGCGCGGTTCGAGCTCTTCCGCTACACCGAAGAGGGATTTGTTTCGTCGGTCGATTCGGCGGATCGCGGCAATCTGGATACCCGGCTGGAACTCTGCCGCCGCCCGTCGCCCAACCAGCCGGATGCCTGGAGCTCCCTGGCCTCGCTCCCCGGTGTGGAGCGGATCTCGCGCCACGACGGCCGCGTCAGCCTGCGTGTGCGCGGCATGGAATTCGCGGCGATCGAGAATGGCGAGTTGCGCTTCGGCATGGCGGAACGGCGGCCCGCGAGCGACCATCACCTGCGCGAGATTGAAAGCCTGGCGGCGGAGCTCGACCGCGTGCGCTCCCCCGGCGGCGACCGCGGCCATGCGCTGTACCGCCAGTATCCCGAGGCCTGGCTGGAGTCTCTGGCTCGCGCCCAAATCGAAACGTTGGACGCTTCGCTCCTAGTCGACCCGATCTACGGCCAGGTGCCGGCCTTCGCCGGTGGGGAGCGCGGTATTCCCGATCTGCTGGCGGTCGACCGGTCCGGCCGCCTCGCCGTGGTGGAACTGAAAGCCTCCGCCGATCTGCACCTGCCGCTGCAGGCGCTGGACTATTGGATGCGCGTGAAGTGGCACCTCGACCGCGGCGAATTCCCGGCGGCCGGCTATTTTCCCGGCATCGAACTGCGGCCCGACCCTCCACGGTTGCTGCTGGTTTCGCCGTCGCTCGAATTCCATCCCACTACGGAGACAGTGCTCGGTTACTTTTCGCCCGAGATCGACGTGGAACGAATCGGTCTGGCGGTAGAATGGCGGAAGGGCCTGCAAATTATGTTTCGCCTCTCAGGCGCGCACCCGCCCCGATAAGGTTCCTATGCTCGAACTCCTCAAACAGGCCCGTGCCGCTCTGTCGCTCTTGAATCCCGGAGAGGTGCGCACCCTGGCGCATCGTCCGGTGCGTTTCGGACTGGTCGCGTCCGGCTCATCCGGCTTCGCGGACATGGAGGATTTCCTGGTTCCACAGGCCCTCGACCGCGATGTCCGCGCCGAACGGTACGAATTGATACACCGCGCCGGCGACCCCAATCCGCCCGAGGAAGTCGATTTCGTGCTCTACGAAGAAGGTCTCAGCGGACCCAAGGGCACCTATGTGCTCCACCACGACGACTCGCGGCGCACCGTCAATGAGATCCTGGCGGGCAATGAAGATCTCGCCCTGCCGCTGGCTCGCTGGTTTCCGGCGTTTCGACCGGCCGTAGTGGAGAAGACCATCCACTCCATCGCTCGCGAGAACGCTCTGTTCGCCGTGGCCACAGCCTTGCCCGATATCGTGCCCAGCCTGGTGGAGTTACCGTGGGCGTTCGGCGAATGGGCGTCGGACACCGCCTTCTTGACCGCCAACCAGTTCCGCATGGCCTTCCTGATTGCCGCCGCCCACGATGGCGAGATCGGCTTCAACGACCAGAAGGGTCAGATTCTGACCATCGCCGCCGGAGCGTTCGGGTGGCGCGCCATTGCCCGCGAGCTGGTGGGCAAGATCCCGCTGGGCGGAGGGTTGATTCCCAAAGGGGCCATCGCCTACGCCGGCACGTACGTGGTGGGCAAGGCCCTGGAACGGTGGCAGCAGTCGCGTTCCGCCTTGGCGCGGGAAGAGCGCAGCAAGGTCTATCAGGCGGCTCTCGACCGCGGCCGCGCGGTGGTGCAGGCCATCCTCCCCGGAAAGCCGCAAGCTCAGTAAAACCGTGAAACCGGCCGGCCAGGGGCAACGCTTGGCCGGCGTCCAGCGTCGTACAATTATGAGGGACGGGAGAGTTATGCGCCTGCTGCATCTCGGAATTGCTTTCTTTCTGGCAACAGCCCTGTACGCCGATATCATCACCCTAAAGAGTGGCCGCGTGATCAATGGCACCTATATGGGCGGATCGCAGCGCGAAGTCAAAGTGCAGATCGGCGACCAGGTGGAAACCTTCGATGTCTCGCAGATCGCCAAGATTGAATTCGGATCGGGCGTGGCTACGTCGTCGTCGGCCCCTTCCGATCGGCCCACGCTGCGGCGCGCCGGGTCGACGAGCAGCAGCCCGCCTCCGGATGACGATCGGCCTACGCTGCGCCGCTCCGACAGCGCCGATAGCTCCGCTCCACCGCCTTCGCCGGCCAATGACAGCCGGCCGACCCTTCGTCGGGCCGACAGCGCGCCGGCGCCGACTTCGTCCGACGACGACCGTCCCACTCTTCGCCGCGCCGACACTACCAGCGCGGACGTCAGCGGGCCGCGGCCTTCCATCATGCGGCCGGGCGACTCGGAACCCACCGCCGCCACCACGGCGGCCAACGTAAACGCGCCCATCGTCACTGAGCTTCCCGCCGGCACCAACCTGACGGTCCGCATGATCGAGGAAGTGGATTCCGAGAAGGCCACCGTCGGGCAGGCTTTCAAGGCCAGCTTGATGGAACCCGTGAACTTCCCCGGCACCGACCAGGTAGCCTTCCCGCGCGGCGCGGACGTGGTGGTGAAGCTGGTCAACGCCAAGGAATCGGGCAAGCTCACCGGCAAAGCGGAGCTGACCCTCAGTTTGTGGTCGGTGAAAGTGGGAGACCGCGTGGTGGATGTGGACACGCAGACCATCACTAAGGAGAGCGATTCGCGCGGCGCCAAGACGGCCACCATGGCCGGCGGAGGCGCCATTGTGGGCGCGGTGATCGGCGGCATTGCGGGAGGCGGCAAGGGAGCTGCCATCGGAGCCGCGGCCGGCGCCGGGACGGGTACCGCCGCTGAAGCCCTCACCAAGGGACAGCACGTGAAGATTCCCTCGGAAACGCGGCTGACGTTCGTTCTCGATAACGCTGTCAAGATCTGAAGCCGGGCGCGGATTTTGTCCAGACCAACCTGCATTGTCACCGGCGCCAGCCGCGGAATCGGACGTGCCATTGCCGTGGAGCTGGCGCGGTCTCACGACGTGATCGCCACGTACCGCAGCCAGCGCGAGGCTGCCGAACAACTGAGCGTCGAAACCGGCTGCGCCATCTTTCCGTGCGACCTGGCGTCCGCCGCCGATCGCGCCGCGCTGCTGGCCTTTGCGCGCCAGCGGTTCGCGTCTCTCGACCTGTTGGTCAACAACGCCGGCGTGGCCCCGCGCGAACGCCGCGACCTCCTGGACGCCACCGAGGAAAGCTTCGACGAAGTGCTGGCCACCAACCTGAAAGGTCCGCATTTTCTCACCCAGCAGGCCGCCCGCTGGATGCAGGATCGGGGGGCCGGCCGCATCGTATTCGTGACGTCGATTTCGGCCTACACCGCGTCGGTAAACCGCGGCGAGTACTGCATTTCCAAAGCGGGACTCAGCATGTCCGTAGCGCTCTACGCGCAGCGCCTGGCCGCCCACGGCATCCAGGTTTTCGAGATCCGCCCTGGCATTGTGCGCACCGATATGATCTCCAAAGTGGAGAAACTCTACGACGAAAGGATCGCCGCTGGCCTCCTGCCCCAGCCCCGCATGGGCGAGGGCAGCGACGTCGCCAAAGCCGTCCGCGCTGTCGCCGATGGATTGCTGGATTACTCCACCGGCCAGGTGATCAATGTGGATGGCGGATTCCATTTGAGAAGCCTGTAGCTGGCAGCCATCAGCCTACAGCCATCAGCCATCCCGTCCCGCAGTGCGGCTTGGCAGCGCCTGCGCCGCGCAACTCCGCAACCGCAGCGCGACGCGCGCAATGAGCTGAAGGCTGAAGGCTCATGGCTGCTGCGCCGGATGCTACATTAGGGAAAAGCGCGCCACAATGATCATCAGGATTCGATTGGGCACCGGCGCCAAAGTGGGAAAGGGACGCCGTAAGAACAAGCGGCTCGCCTCGGTGGCGGCCGCGCTGCTCAGTCCCGCTGCGGTCATGGCGGCAGCGTTCGCCGTGTGGCGAGTGACCGCCGATATGAACCTTACCAGCAGTTTTGCCATAACCTCCGGTCTCTTTTCCCATTGGCAGGTATGGCTGGCCGCCGCCGCCATTCTGCAGATCTGCTCGCGGCTGCTGAACCGCTACGCCAAAACCGAAGACCCGGATCCGACCGCGACTTCCGCAAGTTCCTGAAGCCTGCCGGAGGCTTCTGATATCCTAAATTCAGAGACGTTCCATGCCCCGCTCTCCCTACGGGTACCCTCGCCGCCGCTTCTTCTCAGCCGAGTACTTTCCTCCCGGCGTGAAATGGCTGCTGATCAGCAACACCGTCATCTTCCTGATCACCAGCCTGGGGCCGGCGTCCCTGCACTCGCACATAGCCCTGTTACAGCTCACGCCCGATACGGTGATCCATAACTTCACCCTCTGGCAGCTCTTCACTTATCTGTTCCTGCATGCCGGTCCGTGGCACCTGATCGTCAACATGTTTGTCCTGTGGATGTTCGGCGTGCAACTGGAACGCGAATGGGGCACGCGCCAGTTTCTGAAGTACTATTTCCTCTGCGGCATCGGCGCGGGAATCTGCGACGTGCTGATGCATGCCGCGCTGGGCGATTGGTCCACCACCACCGTCGGCGCGTCGGGCGCCATCTTCGGGTTGCTGCTGGCCTTCGGGGTGCTCTACCCCAACCAGACCATCCTGATGAATTTCCTGTTCCCCATCAAGGCCAAGTACTTCGTCATGATCTACGCCGCGGTGGAACTGTGGAGCTGTATCGCGGTGGATAATAGCGGCGTCAGCAGCATCGCTCACCTGGGAGGCATGGCCACGGGGTTCATTTACCTGAAGTCCGGCCTGCCGGCGCTGCACTGGCATTTGCCCGATGTTCGCGGCGCCTACAACCGCTGGAAGGTGTTGCGCGCCAAGAAGAAGTTTCAGGTGTACATGCGCAAGCACGGCAACGGACCCTGGGTGAACTGAGCAACCGCGGCTCTGGCGATTGCGTCTTTCTGGTATAGTGACCTCAGAAGTACGCCTATGCGACGCTTGAAAACCGCTGTCCCGTGCGTTTTCGCACTCTTCGTTCTGGTCTGGATGTGCGCCGGCCAGCAACAAGGTCCCATCACCGATCCCGGCCAGACCGTCGCCAAGAAGAAGCCGTCCGGGGACTCGACGGATACTCCCGCCGACGCCACTCTTCCGAAAATCCCGTCGCAGTATAAGAAGGATAAGTCGGAGGCTCCAGGCGATGTGGCCACGTTCAAAGCGGACGTCGACATCGTGACGCTCGACGTCGCCGTGGTGGACAGCAATGGCCAGTTTATCCCAGCCATTCCGCCGGTCAAATTCCGCGTGCTGGAAGACAATATCCCGCAGAATATCCGCAAGGTGGAATTGGGCGAGGCACCCATGACCGTCGCTCTGCTGGTGGAGTTCAGCAACGTATTTCAAAAGCTATACAGCGCGGTGTGGTATCAGACGCTGCAACTCTCCTGGGGTTTTGCCAGCACGCTCAAGCCGGAAGATTATATGGCGGTCATCGCTTATGATCTCAAGCCCGAGATTCTGTGCGATTTCACCACCAACCGGTCGCAGATTCAGGAAGCCCTCCACCGCATGAATATTCCGGCCTGGCGCGAGGCCAACATGTTCGATGCCGTCACCGATACGGCCGACCGTATGTCGGGAATCGAAGGACGCAAGGCCATTCTCCTCATCACCTCGGGTATCGACACGTTCAGTAAGATCACGTACGACCAGACGCGCAAGATGCTGCAGCAATCCGGCGTGCCGGTATACTCGATCAGCTTGATGGGGATGCAGCGCGCCATCATGGGCGATAGTATCGCCATGCTGCAGGCCGATAACGAGCTGAAGACGTTCGCCAAGGAAACCGGCGGGCAGGCCTTCTTCCCGCGCTTCGAAGGCGAGTACGGAGGCATTTTCCAACAGGTGCAGCAAGCCCTGCGGCACCAGTATGTCATCACCTATTCGCCCAGCAACAAAACCCACGACGGCGCTTTCCGCAAGCTGAAAGTGGATCTGGTGGACACCGACGGCAAGCCGCTGGCGATTCGCGACCCCAAGGGCAAGCCCATCAAGTACACGGTGATCGCCAAGTCCGGCTACAAAGCGCAGCACGAAGTGGAGTAACGCCGCGTGCGTACGAATCGGCGAAGTGCAATGCCGGTTGTCAAGAACTGAATTCGCCGATTTTGCAAGACGATGCAAAAGCCTTGACACTCTCGTTACGTACCTGTTACTCTCCCCAAATCCTCGGATGAAAACCACGTCGATTTCGGTCCCGAACATTCTCCTGGTGGACGACAGCTCGGATGGGCTGCTGGTCCGCAAAGCTCTCCTTGAAGAACTCGGCTACCTGGTGCAGATCGCAGTAAATGGCGAAGAAGGCCTGAAACTCTTCAAGAGCGCCAACTTCGATGTGGTGGTCACCGACTACCGCATGCCGCGGATGGATGGCGTGGAACTGATCCAGCGAATTCGCAGCATCAATCCCAATGCGCGCATCGTGCTTCTCTCCAAACTGGTGGAGCCTCTCGGCTTGACTCCGGAAAATACCGGAGCCGACGCGGTCATCGCCAAGAGTTCCAATGAGCCGGCCCACCTGCAGCGCTGGGTGAAGCGCCTGTCGAATCGCGCATTGCAGCGCAAGCCGCCGGCATCGCAAAAAAAACGCCCCGCCGCCATGGTGGCCCGCGTTCCTTCCCGCTAATCTGGGACACTGAGAGCGTGGTCCGTTCTTCAGCGCTGGTTTCTGTAACTTTCTTCTGTGCTGCCGCCATCGCCGCGGCCCAGAATACTCCCCGGCGATCGGCGCCGCCGCCGAAGGCGGTTTCCGCTGCCCAGGCCAAAGCCTCCGCCACTGTTCGCAAGTGGATGAAGACCATGACGCTGCGCGACGAAGTGGCGCAGCTCGTCTTCATCCCGTTCTACGGCCAGTCTCCGAATTCGCGATCGCGCGAGTATCAGAAATTCCTGAGGCTCATCCGCACTACCAAGGTCGGCGGACTCATCCTCATCAACATCACCAATGGACACGTGGTGCCCAAAGCGGAGCCGTACGCACTGGCGGCGTTCCTCAACCGCATGCAGCGCCTCGCCGGGGTGCCGCTGCTGGTGGGCGGCGATTTTGAACGCGGAGCTTCCATGCGCGTCTCGGGGACCACGGTTTTCCCGCACGCCATGGCCTTTGGCGCCACGGGCGATCCGGAACTTTCCCGATACGAAGGCGAAGTGACCGCTCGCGAAGCTCGCGCGCTGGGCTTCCACTGGATTTACTATCCCGTCGCCGATGTCAACAACAATCCCGACAATCCGATCATCAACATACGTTCCTATGGGGAGAATCCCCAGGATGTGGCCGCGCATGTTCGCGCCTTTATTGAGGGCGCTCACTCCGATAAGAAGAACCTGGTGCTGACCACCGCCAAGCATTTCCCCGGACACGGCGACACCACGGTGGATTCGCACCTGAACCTGGCCACCATCCCCGCCGATCGCGAGCGCCTCGACCGGCTGGAGTTGGTTCCCTTCCGCGCCGCCATCGCCGCCGGCGTGGATGCCATCATGAGCGCGCACATTGCCGTCCCCGCGCTGGCGCCTCCCGATCTGCCGGCCACGCTCTCCCCGGCCATTCTCACCGGCCTGCTGCGCAATCAACTCGGATTTCATGGCCTGGTAATCACCGACGCGCTCGAAATGGGCGGCGTCGCCAAAGGGTTCACTACCGGCGATGCCTGCGTGCGCGCCATTGAAGCCGGCGCCGACACACTGCTCATGCCCACCGACCCCGATGAAGCCATCCGCGCGGTGGTGGCCGCGGTGGCGAGCGGACGCCTCTCGCGGCAGCGCATCGAGGAGAGCGTGGTCAAACTGCTCAGCGCCAAGGAACGGCTGGGGCTGGACCGCAAACGCTTCGTGGACCTGGAAGCCATCGGCGACGTGGTGGATCCGCCGGAAGCCGGCGAGCGCGCGCAGCAGATCGCGGAGCGCGCGCTGACGCTGGTGCGCAACCAGGGCCACCAGATTCCCCTCGCCACCAACGATCGGCCCTGCTTCGTGGTAATGCCCGAGGGCCGGTATTCCGATGAAGGGCTGGTCTTCGCGCAGGAGGTGCGCAAGCGCAGCCGCGACTCGGTGACTTCGCTCGATCCGTCGCTTTCGCGCCAGGACGTCGACGACGCCGTCCATCGCCTGCCCGCGAATTGCACCGGAATCGTGGTGGCGGCATTCGCCTCGGTCAACTCCGGCCGCGGATCGGTGGGGCTGGCGGGTGAGCTGCCGCACGCCATGGAGCAGTTGCTGGCGCTGGGCAAGCCGGTCACTCTGATCGCACTGGGCAATCCCTACCTGCTGCGGAATTTCCCGGGCGTGGCGGCGTATCTCGCCACCTTCACCACGGTGCCGCCGTCGGAAGTGGCGGCGGTGAAGGGGCTGTGGGGCGAGGTCGCGGTCCGTGGCCATTTGCCGGTCTCGATTCCGGGGCTGGCGCAGTTGGGCGAAGGACTGCAGCCGCCGGCCGCGGGCGCGGGCCGCTTGCGGTAGTCGCGCTATACTTGGGAGTCCATGAGTTTTAGCCTTCCTCCCAGGGGTGTGGAGCTGGCCTTACTGGCACTCGTGCTGGCAGCCGCCATCTATGATGTGCGCTACCGCCGCATCCCCAACTGGTTGACCCTCAGCGGTGTGATCCTGGGGCTCGGGCTGAACGGGTTCCTCAATGCGGCGCGGCCCGGGATCTTCAAATCGTCGATGATCGGCCTGGGCGCGGCCTTCGGCATCTACTTCGTGTTGTACGCGCTGCGAGCTATGGGCGCCGGCGATGTGAAACTCATGGCGGCGGTGGGCGCGGTAGTCGGCTGGCCCAACTGGTTCGGAATCTTCGTGGTGACGGCGGCCATCGGCGGCATCATGGCGCTCATGCTGATCGTCATGCGCAAGCGCTTCAAGAAGACCATCTTCAACGTGGGGTTTATCTTGAGCGAGATGAAGAGCGGGCGCCCGGCTTATGTCGGTAAGGAAGAGCTGGACGTGCGCAATCCGAAAGCCATGGGACTGCCTCACGGCGCAGTGATCGCCATCGGCACGCTCTTCTTCCTGGCGATCGCGGCTCACTTCACGGCGTAGGTGGCGTTGTCTATCGCGCCATCCAGCCGCCGTCGACCACCAGCACGTGTCCGTTGACGTAGTCGCTGGCGGGCGACGCCAGGAACACGGCTGTGCCGCCGACATCTTGCGGCGTTCCCCAACGGCCGGCCGGAATGCGGCTCAGAATGGCCTCCGAGCGCACCGGGTCGGCGCGCAAAGCCGAGGTATTGTCGGTGGCCATGTAGCCGGGAGCGATGGCATTGACATTCACGTTCTTGGGCGCCCACTCGTTGGCCAGCGCTTTGGTCAGTTGCGCCACCGCGCCTTTGGCCGCCGCATAGGACGGCACCAGAATTCCGCCCTGAAACGAGAGCAGCGAGGCGATGTTGATGATCTTTCCTCCGCCCTGCGACAGCATATGACGGCCCGCCATCTGGCAGAAGCGGAACACCGCATTGAGGTTGATCTCGATGACGTCCGACCAGTCCTTGGCCGAAAACTCGGCGGCCGGGGCGCGGCGGATGATGCCGGCGTTGTTCACCAGGATGTCGATGGAGCCGAGCTCGCGCACCGTGGTCTCCACCAGATCCTCGCAGACCTTGGCGTCGGAAACGTCTCCGATGGCGATCACCGGCTTGGTTCCGGCCGCGCGCACCGCGGCGCAGACCTCTTCGATGCCGCGATCGTTGATGCCGTGTACCACTACATTGGCGCCCGCCTGCGCGAAGGCGATGGCGATTCCGGCGCCGAGCCCCACCTGAGATCCGGTGACCAGCGCATTCTTGCCATGCAAACTAAAAGGAGTCTGACTCATCAGCAGCATTATAGCTGGCGGCGCTCCCGGATCTCGTAGTTAGCCGCTGCAGACTGACAGGCTGCTCCACAATCAGCGGTACTCTTGTGCCGCGGCACAAGAAAGCGACCCTAAGTCCTTTGTTTCGGAGAAATTTTGTGCCGGCGGCACAAAATCACCAGGATCGGCTGCCCACAAGGCAGCATCGCCGCAACCAAAAGCGGTGCCACCCGCGCGAATCTTCGCCGTACGCCGGCCGCTTCATTTGGCGGTCCGCACGTGCAGCTTGAGGGTGTCGTGCCCTTTGGGCCGCACGGCGACGGAATCGGCGGCGGATTCCAGGGGCTTGAGAAACTCGGGATCGAACCAGGAGTTGGGCTTCACGTCGTCCCAGGCGAGAACTTGATAATTGCCGGGAGCGAGGTCTTTCAGATGATAGCGGCCATACTGGTCGGCGATGGCGGTGTAGTAGCGGTCGGGGCGCACTCGTAGCGCGGGCTCGGGAAATAGAAGAACGGTGGCCCCGGCGACGGGCTGGTCGTCGCCATCGAGCACCGTGCCGTCGAGCGTGGCCACTTCATCGGAGAGCGCCAGTTCCAGCGGGACGGCGCCGCCGCCTTCCAGCGTGAGGCCGTCGCGGAGAACGTCGACGGAGCCGCTGCGGACGCCTTTCAGGTAGAGGCCGGGCGGTATGGGCGTGAATTCCACCACGTAATGACCGGGTGAAAACAGGTCGGACGCGCGCCGGTCTTCGCCGAAGAGGGTCTCGCCGCCGCCGCGAAGAACCAGGTGGCCTTCCAGTTCGGGTCTGGCATCTTCTGCCTCAACTGTGAAGTGCGCGTTGACCGCCGTTGCCGCCGTGAGGTTGATGCGAAAGTCCTCGACATCGCCGTTCACATCGAGGCGCGAAGAAGCGAAATAGTGGCCGGTGCCGCCGCCGAGGCACAACATCCCCTTGGGACACTTCTCCGGCTGCCAGGCATTGGCGTGGACGGTGTAGGAGCCGGCCGGCACATGTTCGAAGAGGAACTCGCCATGCGGACCGGTCTTCGCGTTGAATCCCCGCACCACGCTGTCGTAGTCGTTCTCAGCGGAGAATTCGTCGCGGCTGGACGTGAGCCAGCAATGCGGCCGCGATCCGGCAGGAGCCGCGACGCGCACCGTGACGCGGAACAGCGGCGGGCGCGGCACCGCGATATCCAGGTTGGTGACGCGCGAGCCGACGGCGATTTCCACCATGGTCGCCAGCTCGGGGTCCTGTACGCCGGGGTAGAACGAGTCGATGGTGGCGCCCCGCATCTCCGTTTCGGCGCGCACGTAATACTTGCCGGGCTCGAGGTTGGGAATGCGAAACTGGCCCAGGTCGTCGCTGAGGATGTCGCCGCCGGCCTGGCGGAACCTCTTCCCGTCCGCGTCGAACTGCACGGCCCAGGTGGTGACGAACACTCCGGACAGCGGTTCGCCATCGGGGTCGTGGACCATGCCGGCGATCACGGCAAAGGGGAACAGCTTCACCGTGACGTCCTTGAGTTCCTGGCCGGGCTGTTCCAGCGCGATGGCGATCTTGCCGCCGCCTGGTCGCCGTTCGCCATAGTAAGTAGTCAGGTAGCCGTTGCGTGAACCGGCCAGGAAGTACCGGCCGGGGTCGAGGGACTTGAGCGAGAAGTGGCCTTGCGCGTCGGTGACGGCAAAGGCAGTACCTTCGGAGTATTTCTCGCCGTGGATGTCCACCGAGACTTCCACCTTATTGAGCGGCCGGCCGGTGAGGGCGTCGACAGCAACCCCGGAGATGGCGCACTTCTCGGGCGGCTTGTCTTGCGGATTCAGGAAGAATGCCAGCAGCAGAATGAGCTTCGACACGGTGCTATACCACTTCTAGTATCAGGCACTTCAGATAGTGAGTTTCCGGCACAGTGAGAAGAATGGGATGATCCTGCGCTTGCGTACGGCGCTCCAGGACGCGGAGGGTGCGGCCGGCGTCGAGCGATGCCTGCGCCACCACTTCGAGCAGCATCGCTTCGCTCACGTGGTGGGAGCAGGAGCAGGTCACCAGGATGCCGCCGGGCGGGAGCAGGCGCAAGGCGCGCAGGTTGATCTCCTTGTAGCCGGTGGCCGCGGCATCCACGTTGCGGCGCGATTTGGCGAACGCCGGCGGATCGAGCACCACCAGCGAAAACAGCCGGTGCGCCGACGCGTACCCGGCCAGCAGCTCGAAAACATCCGACTGGCGGAACTCGACGTTGTCGACGGAGTTGGCGGCGGCGTTGGCGCGCGCCGTGGCGAGCGCCGGTTCTGAGCTGTCCACGGCTTCGACCGACGAGCATTTGGCGGCCAGGTGCAGGGCGAAGCCGCCGGTGGACGTGAAGCAGTCGAGCGCCTTGCCGCCGCGGGCGTAGTGCGCGACGGCGCGGTAGTTCTCGCGCTGGTCCAGGAAGATGCCGGTCTTCTGCCCGTGCAGCAAATCGGCGCGCAGCGTGAGACCGTTCATCGCGACGGTAACGCACTCCGGCACTTCGCCCGCGAGCGTAGCGGTTTCGAGCGGCAACTGCTCCTTTGATCGCACCGCGACATCGTTGCGCAGCACGATTCCGCGCGGGTGGAAGAGCTCCTCCAGGCAGGAGGCGATCTCAGTCTTAGCCGCGTCCATGCCCTGGTCGAGAGTCTGCATCACCAGGTAGTCGCCGTAGCGGTCCACTACCAGGGCCGGCAGCAGGTCGGCCTCGCCATGCACCACGCGGTAGGCGTCGGAATGATGCACCACGCGGCGGCGATGGACCTCGGCGGCCCGCAGGCGATCGAGGAAGAACTCGCGGTTGACGGGTTCTATCTGACGCGAGAGCATGCGCAAGGTAATTTGCGATGTCGAACTGTAATGCGCGGTGCCCAAGGGACGTCCGCGCGAATCGGCCACGGCAACCGCTTGCCCGGGCTGCGCGCCATCGCGATCGCCGATGTCGCTGGAGAAGATCCAGGGGTGGCCGGACGCGATGCGTTCCGCCGCCTTCCGGTTCACCCGGACTTCGTTCATCGCATCGCCTGCAGCCGCGCGATGCGATCCGCGGTGGGCGGATGCGTGGAGAAGAGATTCATGAGGCTCTGGCCGGTGAACGGTTTGACGATGAACAGATGCGCCGTGGCGGGCGAAGCGTCCATGGGCATCCGCTTGGAATAGGTCTCCAGTTTCTGCAAGCCGGAAATCAACTCGTAGGGCGTGCCGGTGTATTTGGCCGAGGCGGCGTCGGCTTCGTACTCGCGGGAGCGGGAAATGGCGGCCTGGATGAGCACGGCGGCAATGGGCGCCAGCACAACCATCAGCAGTTCGCCCAACACGCCGCCGCCGCGATTCTCGTCCTCGCGGGAATAACCGCCGAAGATCATGCCCCATCTTGCCATACTGGCGAGCATGGTGATGGCGCCGGCCAGCATGGCGGCAATGGAACTGATGAGGATGTCGTGGTGCAGTACGTGGCCCAGTTCGTGTGCCACTACGCCTTCGATCTCGCGGTCGTCCATCAGTTGCAGGATGCCGGCGGTGAAGGCCACCGACGCGTGCCGCGGGTTGCGTCCGGTGGCAAACGCGTTGGGGGATTGCTGCGGGATCACCCACAGGCGCGGCATGGGCAGCCCCATGCGCTGGGTCAGGCGCTGCACAATGGGCGCGACGCGGCGATAGATGTCGGGGTTATCCGTGGGCGTGACCGGCTGCGCGGAGTACGACATCAGAGCCAGCTTCTCGGACCAGAAATAGCTGCCGAAGTTCATGATTCCGGCGAAAACCAGTCCCAGATAAAGTCCGTTGCGGCCCATGATAGCGCCGCCTCCGACCACCAGCAGGCCGCTCAGCAGTCCCAGGAGAACGACGGTTTTTACGGTGTTCATATCAGTTGCCTTCAGCTCTCAGTCTTCAGTTGGGGCACCGCGTCGAAACGCGGTCCATTGGGGTCGGAAACTGGTACGCCTCGGCTCCTGGAACCGCGAGCGTGAGCGAGCGGCCCGAGCGGGGGACGCGTTCCCCAAGACCCCCGATCCGCGAACGCCGGACAAATCATCTGCCACTCGGGCCGCTCGCTTCTCGCTCGCGGTTCCAGGAGCCGAGAGGCAGTTTCTGGAGAGCCGGCAGCTTTCTTGCGTGGGGCGGCTGGGTGCTTTCCCACGCAAGAACCCGTCCGGCTGATGGCTGACTCTTATACCTCCGCCGGGATGTGAACCGGTTTGGAGAAGACCAGGCCGGGGACGCCGGGAGTGGCGTCGACAACCACGGTGTCGCCTTCCAGGAATTCGCCGTTCAGAAGTTTCAGAGCCAGCGGATCCTGGATCAGTCGTTGGATGGCGCGGCGCATGGGACGGGCGCCGAATTGCGGGTCGTAGCCCTCGGCGATGATCGCGTCCTTGGCGGCCGGCGTCAGTTCCAGATACAATTTGCGCTCCTTGAGCAGCTTGGCGACGTTGTTCAACTGGATGTCGACAATCTGCTTGAGATGGTCCTTGCTCAGACCGTTGAAGACGATGATGTCGTCTACGCGGTTGAGAAATTCGGGACGGAAGTGCTGGCGCAGGGCCTCGTGCAGGCGCTTGCGCGTTTCTTCGTTCTGTCCGTCCTTGCCGTGCACCGAGAATCCGATGGTGCTCTTCTCCACAAAGCCGGTGCCGATGTTGGAGGTCATCACCACCACGGTGTTCTTGAAGCTGACCGTGCGGCCCTGGCCATCGGTGAGGCGGCCATCGTCGAGAATCTGCAGCAGCAGATGGAAGACATCGGGATGGGCCTTTTCGATTTCGTCGAACAGGACGACGGAATACGGCCGCCGGCGCACCTGCTCGCTCAACTGGCCGCCTTCTTCATATCCGATGTATCCGGGAGGCGCGCCCACCATGCGGGCCACAGCGTGCTTCTCCATGTACTCCGACATGTCGACGCGGATCATGGCCTTCTCGTCGTCGAACATGTACTGCGCCAGAGCCCGCACCAACTCGGTCTTCCCGACGCCCGTGGGGCCGAGGAAAATGAAGCTGCCGATGGGACGGTTGGGATCGCTCAATCCGGCGCGATTGCGCAGGATGGCGTTGGAGACCAGGCGCACGGCTTCGTCCTGCCCCACCACGCGGTCTTTCAACCGCTCGGGCATCTGCACCAGCTTCTGAATCTCGCCCTCCAGCATGCGGCTGACGGGGATGCCGGTCCACTTGGCGACGATGCGAGCGATGTCGTCTTCGTCGATCTCTTCCTTAAGCAGGGCGTGCTCCTTGACTGCCTCCATTTCCTGCTCGGCGGCGGCGATGTCCTTTTCGATTTGCGAGAGCCGGCCGTAGCGCAGTTGCGCGGCTCGTTCCCAATCGCCGGCGCGGCTGGCCTTTTCTTCTTCCTGCCGAAGGTGGTCCTGCTCTTCCTTCAATTCGCGGACGCGTGCAATGGCGCCCTTCTCGTGCTCCCATCGTTTCTTGAGCGGAGCCGATTCGCCGCGCAGTCGCTCCAGCTCGTTTTCCACGAAACGCAAACGCTCGTGCGATCCGGCGTCGCGCTCCTTGCTCAGTGCCTGGCGCTCGATTTCCAGATGGGTGATGCGGCGGTCCAGGTCGTCGATCTCGATGGGCATGGAGCCGATCTGCAAACGCAGGGCGGAGCCGGCTTCGTCGATCAGGTCGATGGCTTTGTCGGGCAGGAAGCGGTCGGCGATGTAGCGCTGCGAGAGCGTGGCGGCGGCCAGAATGGCGGAGTCCTTGATGCGGACGCCGTGGTGGATCTCGAATTTCTCCTTCAGGCCGCGCAGAATGGCGATGGTGTCGTCCACCGTTGGCTCGCCCACCATGACAGTCTGGAACCGGCGCGCCAGGGCGGCGTCTTTCTCCACGTACTTCTTGTATTCGTTGAGCGTGGTGGCGCCGATGCAGCGCAGTTCGCCGCGCGCCAGCGCCGGCTTCAACAGGTTGGCGGCATCGATGGCGCCTTCCGCGCCGCCCGCGCCCACCAGGGTGTGCAACTCGTCGATGAAGCAGAGGATTTCCCCCTGCGAGTCGATAATTTCCTTGACGACGGCTTTCAACCGGTCTTCGAATTCGCCGCGGAACTTGGTGCCGGCGATCATGGAACCGAGATCGATGCCCACCAGCCGTTTGCCTTTGAGCTGGTCGGGGACGTCGCCGCGCACAATGCGCTGCGCCAGACCTTCCACGATGGCGGTCTTGCCGACGCCCGGCTCGCCGATGAGCACCGGATTGTTCTTGGTGCGGCGGCTGAGCACCTGCATGACGCGGCGAATTTCGTCCTCGCGGCCAATCACCGGGTCGAGCTTGCCCTTGCGGGCGGAATCCGTCAGGTCGTGGGCGTAGCGCTCCAGGGCCTGGTACTTGGATTCCGGATTCTGATCGGTGACGCGCTGCGTGCCACGCACCGAGACCAGGGCGCGCAGGATGGCGTCGTGGGTGGCGCCGGCACGGTCGAGAAGTTGTCCGGCGGGGTCCTTGCGCTCATTGGCGATGGCCAGCAGGAGGTGCTCGGTGGAGACGAATTCGTCCTTGAAATGGGCGGCTTCGTCGAACGCATGCTCCAGAATCTGATTCAGCGGCTGCGAGAGATACATGCCGGGGTTCATGTTCATGCCGCCCGTAACCGGGAGCGAGCCCTGCATGCGGCGGGCTTCGGCGACGATGGCATCCGGCTGGACATTGCACTTTTCCAGCACCGGGCGGACGATTCCCTCTTTTTCTTCCGCCAGTGCGATCAGAACGTGCAGCGGGAACAGGACCTGGGTGCCATTTTCGCCGGCAATCGCCTGCGCCTGCTGTAAAGCCTCCTGAGCTTTCTGTGTGAGTCTGTCGATTCGAAACATTCGGTCCCCCAAAAAAAACGGGGCCGGGGGTCAAGCCCGGCCCCTGCTACCAGATTAGATGCAATTACGCCTTCACAGCGACCTTGATTTGACGCGGTTTGGCGGCTTCCTTCTTGGGAAGCGTTACGCTCAGTACGCCGTTCTTGTATTCCGCGGCGATGCTTTCGGTGTCGAAGGTATTCGGAACGGCAAAGCTGCGAACGAAGGTGCCGTAGCTGCGCTCCATGCGGTGATAGCCCTTCCCGGTGTCCTGCTTTTCGAACTTGCGCTCGCCGGCGATGGTCAGGGTCTGGTTTTCTACACGGACATCGATAGCATCCTGGTTGACATCCGGCAGATCCGCCTTCAGCACCAGTTCGTTCTCCGTCTCGAAAATGTCGACCGCCGGGGACCACGGCCGGTTGGGCTGAGGTTCGGCAAGCATACGGGTAAAGGCATCCTCGAAGATGCGAATGTTGGCTAACGGATCGAAATGGGTGAGAGACATCGTCTTATAAGCTCCTTATGAGTCCATCATAAAACTTGAGTGTATATCTGTCAAGTAAAATTTAGTGATGGCTAGGCATGCGACTGGCGAGAAGGATTGCAGGTGGGATTGCGCGCCCTACAGGGTGAGCTAAGCCGTTATTTTACTGTTAGTTGGAAGTCAACCGAGAGGACCAGGGAGTCAGGCGCGACGCGGATTTCGAGCACCTTGAAGTCCTTCAGCATTCGCGGATACGTAGGCAGGATCTCGGGATTCTCCAGCGCCTTCTGGAATTCCGAGGACAAAGGATACCGGAAATCCTTGCCCAGACTGGCTGACATCGCGGTACAAACCCGCCGGATGTAGTAGCCCGTCTTGCCGTCGCTCGAGGCGGTGACCGAGGTCAGCACGATGGATCCATCGTGATATTGCGGAGTCGCCACGATGACGATGTTGAAGGCGTCACCCAGACCCACGCACTTGCCGAACATGTCGAGCGCCGAGCGGCCCGTGAAGCGGGCGCGGATACGGAGGCGTCCGCCCTGTTCCTCCATGCGCGGCTTCTCCAGGTAGGCGAAATTGCACTTGTCGGCCTGCGTGCCGTGGACGTACTTGCGGCCGTCCTGGGTGAACACCTCTTCCGCCAGCATGCGCTGCAGCGCGGCGAACTGAATGTGCAGTTCCACGGCGCGGAGCGTGGGAACCAGGGCCACGACGACCATCAGCAGGCGGAGGAAGGACAACCTTTATTATGGCGTGCTTCGGCCGCCATCGCTGATTTCCGCCTAACCGTTTGGATACACCGGTCGTCTCAGCATATATTGCCAAGCAACCTATGCTGAACCCATCCATTGACCGCGACCTCAAGAAGGGCAGCGCCGAACTGCTGATTCTCTCGCTGCTCGAAGGGCAGGCGCGGCACGGCTACGAAATTAGCAAACTCATCGAAACCCGGTCGGCAGGCGCCGTCCGATTCCGCGTGGCCTCCCTCTATCCGCTGCTGTATCGCCTGGAGGATCGCGGCTATCTACAAGGCCGATGGGTGGAAAAGGCCGGCCAACGCCGCAAACGCTACTATCGTCTGACCCCCGAAGGCCACAAAGTTCTGGAGGAGCGCCGCTCCGGCTGGGCGATCTTTGTCGAAGCCATCCGCCAGATCACGGGGACCGAACATGCCTGATTGGAAACAGCCGGTGCGCGACCGGCTTCGCCGCCTGAACCTCTCCCCGGCCCGCGAGGCGGACATCGTCGAAGAACTTGCCGGCGACCTGGAGGAGCGCTACCGCGACCTGCTGGCCGGCGCCGTTCCCGCCGCCCAGGCGGAGCGCCTGGTTCTGGAAGAACTGGAAACCGGCGACGCGCTCGCCGACCGCTTGCGCCACACCCGCCAGCCGGCCGCCCGCGAGCCCATGCCGATGGGCAGCACCCGGAAAGGAAATCTCATGGAAAGTTTATGGCACGACGCGAAAGTCGCCTTCCGCATGATGCGGCTGCGCCCCGCCTTCAGTCTGGCGGTTGCCGGCATGCTGGCCATCGGCGTGGCCGGGAACGCCGCCATTTTCAGTATCTTCAACGGGCTGTTTCTGCGGCCGCTGCCTTTCGCCTCGCCGGCGCGGCTGGTGGATCTGGATGAAACCGCGCCCAAATGGAACCTGGAGCGCGTGAGCATCTCCAATCCGGATTATGACGCCTGGCAGAAGAGCAACAAGACCTTCGACGGTATGGCCTTCTTCAGCACCGGCAATGGCGCCAATCTCACTACCGGCGACGGCGGCACCGAGAGAATCAAGCTGGCCGAAGTGACCCAGAGCCTGCTCACCGTCCTGGGGCTGAAACCGCTCATCGGCCGCGACATCCGGTCCGAAGAAGACCGCCCCGGCGGCGATCGCGTCATCCTGCTGGGCTACAACTTGTGGCAGCGGCTGTTTGGCGGCGACCGCGCCGTGGTCGGGCGTGCCATCCAATTGAGCGGCCGGCACTACACCGTAATCGGCGTGCTGCCGCGCGAGGCCATGCTGCCGCCCGACGTGGACGCATGGACGCCCCTCGCCGCGGACGTTGCCAACGGCAATTCCTTTTATCTAAGCGGCGTCGGCCGCCTGAGGCTGGGTGTGTCGATGGAGCAGGCCCGTGCCGATTTGCTGCGCGTCCACCGCAACCAGCCGTGGAACTCCGGCCATGTGACGTCCCCCATCGTCGGCCCGCTGCGCGACCGCTATCTTGGCGACTTCAAAATCGTTACCCGCATTCTCCTGGGTACCGTAGCCGTGGTGCTGCTGATCGCCTGCGTCAACATCGCGGGGTTGATGCTGGTGCGCGGCGAATCCCGATCGCGCGAAATCGCCATTCGTACCGCTGTGGGCGCGTCGCGCGGACGCGTGGCGCGGCAGTTGCTGACGGAGAGCTTCGCCATGGCCGCGGCCGGCGGAATCCTGGGAGTGGCGCTTGGCAAACTGTTTCTGATGGGTCTGGTGTCCCTGATGCCCGACGATCTGCCCAAATGGGTACGGTTCGATCTGGATACGCGCTTTGTGCTTTTCTGTATCGCCGTCACCGGTCTGGCCGCGCTGCTGTTCGGCCTGGCGCCGGTGTTGCAGGCGGCCACGGTGGATACGCGGAACTGGCTGCAGGAGGCGGCGCGCTCCACGCTGGCGCGCGGCAAACGGGCTACTCTGGGCGCGCTGGTGGTCGGCGAAATCGCCCTCGCGCTAGTGCTGCTGGCCAGTTCGGGCCTGCTGCTGCAAGCCTTCCGCAAGGTGATGACGCAGGATCCGGGATTTCGCCCGGACAATGTCCTGACGTTCAGTTTGCGCCTGCCGCCCGCCAAGTATCCCAAAAACGAACAGACGCTGGCGTTCTACACGTCCGTGCTGGACCGTTTGCGGACGCTTCCCGGAGCCGCGTCGGTTTCCGCCGCCTCCATCGTTCCCCTGGACGGCCATACGGGTTACTTTTTTGTGGCCGAAGGCGGCAAACAGTTCGGCGCCGCCGACCCGAGCCCGGTGGTCTTGCACGTCACCGCCATGCCCGGCTACCTCAAAACCATGGGCATGACGCTGCAGGCCGGGCGCGAGTTCGAGGACCGCGACAACCTGCCCGCGGCGCCCAAAGTCGTCATCGTCAACCAGACGTTCGCGCGCCACTTCTGGGGCTACGCGGATGTGGTGGGCAAGCGCGTCCGCTATCAGGGAAAGGACAACCACGATTGGTTTCAGGTGGTGGGCGTGGTGCGCGATATCCGGCACGCCGGGCTCGATCGCGAAGTGCGGCCGCAGGTATTCGTCCCGTACTCCGTGGCGCCGGCCGGTTTGACCTTTGCCATCCGCGGCGGACCCGGCGTCCACGGCCTGGTGGGTCCGGCACGTGAGGAGATTCACCGGCTCGATCCCGATCTGCCGCTCTACAATATCCGCACCATGAGCGAGCGGCTGGCCCGTTCCTTGTGGATCCGCCGCGCCTATTCCTGGCTCTTCGCAGCGTTTGCGGCGGTGGCGGTTCTGCTGGCGGCCGCCGGCGTGTATGGCGTAATTTCTTTCGCCGTGGGCCAGCGCACGCGCGAAATCGGCATTCGCATGGCGCTCGGCGCGCGTCCCGGACAGGTGATGCGCGGCATCCTGGGGCAGGGAATGCTGCTGGTTGCCTCCGGCGTGGCAATCGGCCTGATCGCGTTCTATTTCGCCGCTGGACTGCTGCAATCGATGCTCTTCGGAGTGAGTCCCCGCGATGCCGCTACTTATGGCGCCGTGGTGCTGGGCGTCGCGTTGGTCGGCCTGGCCGCCAACTACATTCCGGCGCGGCGCGCGGCCACCATCGAGCCCATGCGGGCGCTGCGCAGCGAGTAGCTACGCCTCGTCCATCAGACGGATGCCCAGGCTCTTCAGGAACCGGTCGTCATAGCGGCTGCGCGCGGCCACCTGCTCTTCGGACCGTTCCGGCTGGACGACGGGAGCCTCGGACTTGGGACAGTCCTGCCAGCATTCGGCCAGCGACTTGGACGCGTAAACCACGCGCTTGCACTCCTCGCACCACCAGTGGATGACCAGCTCGTGGTCGTCGGTCAACCCCACTTCATCGATGCGCGTTGGCGCCTGGCCGCATTTGCAGCATAGCGAAAGATGTCGGTATCCCATGGCTTTGTATCGCCTCATTTATCGCATGCTTCCGGGCTGCGGGATAGTTCCAAAACGCGCGGATTGTACTGGCGGGGTTGGAGCCGGGGTACTGCTCAGTTTCCCTGGAACCCCGATGGGGTGATCCGGAAACTTTCCTTCCATTGGCCTCCGGGAGGGACGCTCTGTAAGTCCTTATAAACGCCGGAGTGCGCCAGGTTGAACGCATTCGTAACGGCGGACATGGGCTCGAAGCAGATGAATTCGCGCGCCGGCGGGGCATACACCACCGCGATGGGGTACTTGGCGCCGTAGGTGACGGTGATCCGCTGGCGCTTGCCCTGCACCCAGAACTGCGGATGGCCGCCAGCGCCCGGGATCAGGTCGCCGAAGACGTCGTCGAGTTGCCCACCCGCCAGCGGATACGGGTCGGCGAACGCCACCGGCTTCCGCTCGCCAGTGGGGATCAGGAGAGGGTCCAACAGCAGTTGGTCGCGCGCCGCGAGATGCACCTTCCACTGATCGCGCGGCGCGTCGTCGATGCGGAAATACGGGTGAAACCCGATGGCGACCGGCATGGGCTCGGTGGAATGGTTGTCCAGGGTGGTTTCCACCTCAACTTCTCCATCGACCAGGCGATAGGTCATGGTGATGGTGTGGGCGAACGGGAACTGCGCCATCATTTCGGGATGCTTCCAGAACTCCAGACGGCTGGTGGCCCACGCCGCATGGTCGTCGGCCGCCGCCGAAACCAGCACCCAGGCGGCGGAGAAATTGAGTATCCCGTGAATCGGCTTCTGGTGGTTGTCGCGGCGCAAATTGCCCAGCCCGGGATTGAGCAGGTACCGCTTCCCGTTGGCCCAGAACGCGTCTTCGCCCAGGCGGTTGGCCCACGGACCCAGGAACGGCACGGCGCAGAGTTGCGGATTGTCGCGCAGCTCCGCCGGGCTGTGATACGGAAACCAGAGAAGATTCTTCCCGGCCACTTCGATCCGGTAGGCCATGTTGCCGATCGCCGGCGCGATCGCCACGTGCATCTGGTGCGCGGCATCCTGGAGTTCGACCACTCCGACGCCGTCCACCACGGTCTGGCGGACAGTATAGTTGGCGGCTTCAGTCATAAACGGAAAGAGCAGCAGAGACGCGGCTGCCAGTTTCATTTCTTGTCCGGATCGTCGGGATCCACCAGGTCGAGCGCCGTCTCCTTCTGGCAGCAGGCGCAGGGTCCCGGTGTGTATGCGCGAATAGAACAGACATCGCACCAATACGTGATCAGCTTGAGGTGTCCGTCTTTGCGCACCAGCATGGGATGGGTATGGCTGGCATCGATGAGAAAGTGTCCGGCCGACGTGAAGTGGCCCGTGGCTTCCACTTCGAACCCGTTGACGCGCGGATCGGCCAGCACTTTGCGCGTGGTCTCATCCCCGTCCAGGATCACCTTCTTATGATCGGTGGTTTCGAGAACGGGCGGCTTCCCGTCGTGCAGATTGAGCTTGCCATGCAGCGTCTCGTGAGCCGGCGGAACAGTTGCCGACAAAGCGACGGAAACGAGAGCCGCGAAACACAGACAGAACCGCATAAGTCCATTGTAGCCCGCGACGATCCACAGCAACACCGCTAGACGTTGGCCCAGATCCCCCGGCCTGCGAGGATTTGCACGGGCGGCGCCGCATTGGAACCGCGACCGCAGGGAGCGGCCCGACGGAGAGCTGCAGTCTCATCTGTCGGAACGATCGAGAAGCGGGGGTTGCCTCATCTGTCGCCCGGGCCGCTCCCTCACGGTCGGTACGCCAGGATAAGCCTGGCTGATCTTGTGAACTGAAAGGAGTTCACCATGTAAATTGCCTGTTCAGCATGTAGCCGAGCGGGGCGAGTTTCAGCAATGGGGCCGGCTGACTCGCGAGGCAAACACGCGAGCCGTAACGCAAGTGAACCCGATTCGGCCTCGATAGGATACGAAGGTGGCCAGTCCGCCGACTAGGATGAAGCCAGACAGACCGTTGGCTGGGAGCGGGTGATTCCGTTCTTCCAGTTTCCGGCGGAGATACGGCGCGCGATCTACACGACCAACGCGGTGGAGTCGCTGCACATGAGTCTGCACAAGATCATCAAGACGCGGGGATCGTTTCCAAGCGAGGAAGCGGCGATAAACTTGCTGTACCTGGCGTTGCGTAACGTGATTGCAAAGTGATCGGAGCAACTGTGATACATAGGCATCCTGGCGCCAGGCCCTACCGGAGCAAATCTTCCAACTGAATCTTGGTATCTGTCTTCGCGTCGCGGTACTTGACGATGACGGGAGTGTAGATGGAGATGCCCCAGTCCTTGCCGGGGCCGCGCGTGACGGCGCGAGAGCCGGCGACGATGACGGCGCCTTCGGGGACGATCAACGGCTGCTCGTCGGTGGCTTTGTGAATGGCGCCCGTCACCAGGTCGTAGACCGGCGTCGAACGGTTCAGGATGGTCCCCGTTCCCAGCACGGCGCGGCGTTTCACCACCGTGCCTTCATAGATGCCGCAATTGCCCCCCACCAGGACGTCGTCCTCCACAATCACCGGCAGCGCGCCCACCGGTTCCAGTACGCCGCCGATCTGGCTGGCGGCGGAGATGTGGACGTTGCGGCCCACCTGCGCGCAGCTTCCGACCAGCGCGTGCGAATCCACCATGCTGCCCTCGTCCACATAGGCGCCGGCGTTGATGAACATGGGCGGCATGCAGGTCACGCTCCTGCCCACATAGCAGCCGTCGCGGATGCTCGATCCGCCGGGCACCACGCGCACGCCGTCCTTCACGCCCATGCGTTTGATGGGATAGGTGGATTTGTCGAAAAACGGCGCGCCGGTCTTGAATCGCGGGCTGGCCGTGAGCGTGCCCCCGCTGTACACCATGGGCACCACGGTTCCCATGCGGAAGCCCAGCAGGATGCCTTTCTTGACCCACGGGTTCACGCGCCAGCCGGTCGGCGACTGCGCGTCGGGCTGGGCGGCCCGCACTTCGCCCGCGTTGAGCGCGGCTTTGAACTGGTCGAACAATTTGTGCTGCGCGCGCGTGTATTTCGCGGGCTTGGCGTCGTACAGTTGCTCGATCTCAGCTTCTAGCATGAACTTCCCCGAGCAATCCCACGGATTCCAGAACCTTCTCGATTTTCGCCAGGCTGGCGGCGGCGGGCGGCACCAGCGGCAGCCGGTAGACCGGCTCCAGAAGGCCCATCAGGCCCATGGCGGCCTTCACCGGGATGGGGTTCGATTCCACGAAGTTCACGTTCATCAGGGGCAGGTACCGAGCCTGCAGGAGGCGCGCGGCCGCGAAATCGCCGTGCAGGCAGGCTTCGGCGATCTGCGTCATCTCGGAGGGAATCTCATTCGACACCACCGATACGATGCCGCGCCCGCCCAGCGCCACCAGCGGGATGGTGATGGCGTCGTCGCCTGAGAGCACGATGAAATCCGCCGGGACTTCGTGCAGCACGTTGGCCATCTGGCCGATATTGCCGGAGGCTTCCTTGACGCCCACGATGTTGGGAATGGCCGCCAGGCGGGCCAGAGTGGCCGGCTCCACGTTCACGCCGGTGCGTCCCTGCACGCTGTACACCACGATGGGGAGTCGCACCGCTTCCGCGATGGCGCGGTAGTGCTGATATAGGCCTTCCTGCGTCGGCTTGTTGTAATAGGGGGTCACGGAGAGGATGCCGTCAGCGCCCAGGGCTTGCAGCTCGAGCGCCAGCTCGATAACTTCGCGGGTATTATAGCCGCCCGCGCCGCCCAGGACGGGCACCTTGCCCTTGGCCTCCTCCACGGCGATTTCGACCACGCGCAAGTGCTCGGCGCGAGTCAGCGTGGGGCTCTCTCCGGTGGTCCCGCACGGCACCAGGAAGTCGATCCCGGCATCGATCTGCCGCCGCACCAGCCGCCGCAGCGTCTCTTCATCAAGGGACAAATCGCGCCGAAACGGCGTAACCAGCGCGGTCCCACATCCTGTAAACATGTTCCACCTCCAAGTTGACAGTTAACAGTTCACAGTCAACAGTTCCTGCGGACCGTCGCCCCGCCTCCACTGTGAACTGTCGACCGTCTACTGTTTAACCAAAAACGATATCTCCAAACTCGTGAAATCCCTTTTTTCCTACCACCCACTGCGCGGCTTTCAGCGCTCCGCGGGCGAAACCTTCGCGGCTGCGCGCGGTGTGGCGCAGCGTGATGCTGTCGGCGGCCGAATCGAATCCCACTTCGTGTGTGCCGGGATGCGCGCCGGCGCGGTTGGACGATACGTCGATGGGGCGCGCGTAGCCGGCCTGCCGCATCTGCTCCACCAGCTTCAGCAGCGTGCCGGAGGGCGCGTCCTTTTTCGTGGAGTGGTGAATCTCCCAGGCCCACGAGCCGTATTCGGGCTGCGTGGCCAGCAGGCGCGCGGCTTCCGCCACCAGACGGAAAAAGGCGTTCACGCCGATCGAATAGTTGGGGCTCCAGACCAGGCCGGTCCCGTGCCGCTCCACGGCGGCCTTGACCGCGTCGACGTGCTCCTGCCAGCCGGTGGTTCCGATCACCAGGTTCACGCCCAGGGCGGCGATGCCTTCGGCATTGCGCGGGACCGCGGGCGGGATGGAGAAATCGATGGCCACATCGATGGCGCGGAAGTTCTCCGCGGTCAGTCCTTCGAAATTGCTGTTGTTGAATTCGTCCAGCTTGAGCGCCGTCTCGAATCCGTACTCCGGCGCGAGCTGTTCGATCAGGCGGCCCATCTTTCCATAGCCGACGATGGCGATGCGGCGGATTTCAGGCATGCACGGCTCCATTGCGCTCGAATACCGCCGGATCGAGCGATTGAAAGAACTCCTGGTGCAGCGCCTCCACCACGCGCCGCAGGTCGGCTTCGGCCACCACGAAACTGAGGTTGAGGAGCGACGCTCCTTGGGAAATCATGCGGATATTGACGCCCTCCAGGGCCATGAAGACGCGGCGCGCCACTCCGGGAGTATATCGAATGTTGTCGCCCACCAGGCAGACGATGGCCTGTCCGCTCTCCACGCTGGCCTCGGCAATCCGCCGCAAGCCGTCCAGAATTTCGTCGAGCCGCGCGGTGTTGTCGATGGTCAGCGACACGCTGATTTCCGAAGTCGCCACCATGTCGACGGAGGTCTGGAAGCGGTCGAACACTTCGAAGATGCCGCGCAGGAAACCGTGCGCCATCAGCATGCGAGTGGAGTGGATGTTGACCAGCGTGATGTTGCGCTTGCAGGCGATCGATTTGACGGCGTTGTCGCAGGGCACAGCTTCGGCGACAATGCGCGTGCCCGGCACCTCGGGACGCCGCGAATTCAGGATCAGCACCGGAATATTCTTCTCGACGGCCGGGACCACAGTCGCTGGATGCAGCACTTTGGCGCCGAAATACGCCAGTTCCGCTGCCTCGGCGAAGGAGATGGTCTTGACGCGATGGCCGCCGGGGAGGATGGTCGGGTCGGCGGTGAGCATGCCGTCCACATCGGTCCAGATCTGGATCTCTTCGGCGCCGATTCCCGCGCCTACAATGGACGCCGTGAAGTCGGAACCTCCGCGTCCCAGCGTAGTGGTGACGCCGTCCTCGGTGGACGCGATGAAACCGCCCATCACCACGACGCTGTCCCGCGCCAACGGCGGAATGGTGGCCGCCAGGCGCGCATAGGTCTCCGCGAACAGCGGCGCGGCCTGCGTGTGGCGCTTGTCGGTGACGATCACGCGGCGCGAATCCACGTGCTCGGCGTTCATGCCGAAGTGGCGGAATGCCAGCGTCACGATGTAGCTGGATAGCCGCTCGCCATAGCTGGAAATAGCGTCGATGGAGCGCGGTGTCAGCTCGCCCAGAACAGCCAGGCCCTTCACCAGTTCGGTGAGTTCCTGGAAATGCGCGTCGAGCGTCTGGTCGAGCTCGGCGCGATGGTCGAGCGGCACCACCAGGCGGGCCTCGCGCGAATGGAAGGACCGCAGATCGTGAAGCTGCGCCAGATACTCCTCGCGCTTCCCCTGGATGGCGGTGTTGGCGAGGGCCAACAGTTTGTTGGTGGTCTTGCCCATGGCCGACACCACCACTACCGGGCGGCGGTCCTCGCGGGCGCGCACGATACCCGCGACCCGTTCGATGGCGGCGGCCGATTCCACCGACGAGCCGCCGAACTTCATCACAATCATCAGTCGAGCATCCCTTCCGATTGCATCAACTCGGCGTTCAGCACGGCGGCTCCGGCGGCGCCGCGCACGGTGTTGTGGCCCAGGGCGACGAATTTGTAATCGAGCACGGGACAGGCGCGCAGGCGTCCCACGAAAGCCGCCATGCCGCGCTCGCGCTCGGCGTCCTTGCGCGGCTGCGGGCGGTTGGCTTCTTCCATGTAGATCACCGGGCGCGCGGGCGCGCTGGGAAGCTGGCGCTGCTGCGGCACGGCGGTGAAGGTGTCGATGGCGTGGCGCAGATCGGCTAGCGAGGGCTTCGCCGAAAATTCCACGGAGACGCACACGGTGTGGCCGTCCACCACGGCGACGCGGTTGCAGTGCGCGCTCATGCGGGCGGGAAGCGGCTCGACATGGTCGCCGCGAAATTCGCCCATGATCTTCTGCGTCTCCTGCTCCATTTTCTCTTCTTCGTTGCCGATGAAGGGAACCACGTTGCCCATGATGTCCATGGACGCCACGCCGGGGTAGCCGGCGCCCGAAATGGCCTGCATGGTGGTGGCGACAATGCGCGTGATGCCGAACGGCTTGAGCGCCGCCAGGCCCATGGTGAGCACGATGGTGGAGCAGTTGGGATTGGTAACGATCTGTCCCTTCCAGCCGCGCGCCTGCTGCTGGCCGGGCACCAGTTTCAGGTGATCGGCATTGATTTCGGGAACCAGCAGCGGCACGTCGCGCTCCATGCGGTGGTTGCGCGAATTGGAGACCACCACGTGCCCCGCCTGCGCAAACGCGCGTTCGATGTCGGTGGCCACGGAGGCGTCCATGGCCGAGAAGACCAGCTTGGGCGCGTTGCCCGGCTTGCATTCCTCGACGGTGAGATCGGACACCGCCGCGGGTGTGCCGCCCGCCAGATGCCACGTCATGGCATCGCGGTACTTCTTGCCGGCCGAGCGGTCGCTGGCCCCCAGCCACTTGAGATCGAACCAGGGGTGGCCCTGCAGGAACTTGATGAAATGTTGGCCCACCATGCCGGTGGCGCCCAAAATGCCTACTTCGATGCGGTTTTGCATAGATACCTTATGATGCGTTGATATAGCGACACGGCCTCCACGAGTTCCGGCTTGGGAACCCGCTCTTCCAGAGTGTGCGCGACGTGAATGGAGCCGGGGCCGATGAGAAACGGTTCGCCCCACTGGCCGCCGAATGCCGGGATATCGGTGGTGAACGCCACCACCGTGGTCGCGATTCCCGGGATGGCGCTCAGCCGCACCGCCGGGATTTCGATGACTTCGCGCAACTCGGCGCGGCCATCCACGGCAGTCGCGAGCGCGGTCTTGAGTTCCGCCGAATCGCCCACCAGGCGGAGCATGATATCGGCGTGGGCCTCGTCGGCCACCACGTTGGGGGCCCGGCCGCCGGAAAGCGTCCCGATGTTCAGCGTGCCGGCGCCGAACAGCGGGTCGACCGGCATGGGGATGGCGCGGATGGCGGCCAACGCGTCGATCAATTTGTGGATGGCCGAATCGCCCAACTCCGGGTAGGCCGAGTGCGCCATCTTACCGGAGGCCGCCACTTCATAGCGCAGCACGCCTTTGGAGGCGAGAGCCAGGTGATTCTCCGTAGGCTCGCCGTTGACGATGTAGCGCGAGCCGCGCGGATCCTTCGCCGCACGGTACGCGCCCGCGCTGTTGCGTTCCTCGCCCACCACGAACAGCAGTCCGAAGCCGCGGTCGCCCGCTTCCAGAAGCGCTTCCACGGCGTGGATCATGGCGGCGATAATGCCCTTGGTGTCGCAGGCGCCGCGTCCCCAGATGTGGGTTTGGTCCTCGCGCGAGGCGAAGAACGGCGGCACGGTGTCGAGATGCGTCGACAGCGTGACGATGAGCGGATCGCCGAACTGCGCGAACACATTGAAGCGCCGCGGTTCCACTTCCACGCGCTCGATGGTCCCGCCGAAGCGCGCGGCCAAAGGCGCGAGGTAGCTGTACAGGAAGTTGCCGGCGGCCTCTTCGTTGAGGGTGATCGATTCGATATCGATCAGCGCGCGTGTGAGCTGGAAGACATTCATGCGGTCACTTTTGGGGGGAGGCGAAAGAGAAAGACGTACACCCGGACTGCGGGCGTGTGCCGATCCCGATAGCGCTCCACCCGCCTGAGAAACGGGTGACAGTGAGCAGGTATTAGCCCGACTCCCCAACCGGAAGGAGTTGCGCTCTCCATCCCGATTTCGGCGGAACCCTCGACCCCTTTGGCACGGGCATCCGAAGCGAAATCGGAACACCCACCCGGCTACTCATGGCCGCCGCACCTCTACCGTGAACGTTCAGGATAGCGAAGCCGCGGAGAGCAAGTCAAATCGCGAATGGCGCGCGGGCCGAAGGGAGGCCACTACCGCAAAGGCGCTCGCTGGCTGTGATCGCAACCGAGGGAGAATCGCAGGACGCTGCATATCTCGGCCATCCGTAATGAACCCAGACGGCCCACTCGTTTTCCCAAACGGTGCTGGGAGACGGTCAATGCGTTGTGCAGGTTCACAACGCAAGGTCCCTTCATCCCATCCTCTTCGCTCAGCGCCACTTCGGAAGGCACTCCGCGAATGGTAGATGTTATGGGCGCGACGGTCACGGTCGACAAGTAGGGTGCCCTTTCGGTAAGCTTGCCGAAGAAGGGGGGCCGGTACACCCAGCTTCAACTATCCGGTGAGAGTGACCGAACAGAAGCTCGTTGGACATGGCTATTGGCACGAGGCCAGCATCCACACGACATCCGCCGTGCGGTATTGGATCAGCAGAAAGGGCTTGTTCACTTCGTACCAGACGCTGGCTCCCGTCCCCAGCGTCACCCGCACGGTCCGGAACTCGCCGGCCGGGACGCGTACCGCCTCTTCCCCCTGCTCCAGGAAGACGGTGACGAGGCGCTCGGTGCCACGGCCTTCGATGGGCGATTCCCAAAGGTCCAGAGTCGCCAGCGGTCCCGCCGCCCGCCGGGGCAGGGGCTCCGCCGCGGAGAGCCGCCAGGGGAGTTCGTATGGGCTGAAGAATCCGCCGTCGAGGGCTGGCTGCCTGTCGCTCGGCTTCTCCTCCCTGGGGCAGAAGACCCCCTTCTGACCGGCGCGAGTCACCGTGCCCGAGAAGCGATAAAGCCGGAGGCTGGCGGGGCTCCAGGAGGCGTCGAACGACATCTCGATGGGCGTTTCCGACATGCCATTGGCGGCGCGAAACTCGACCCAGCCGTGGAGCCGCCAGCCGGCCGGCGCTTGCGCGGCGAGATGATAATCCGCCTCGCCGATGTTGCCGGACGGGCCCTGGATGCCATACCGTAGGTGCAGCGGTGCCGTCCAGGGTGCCTCTAATGGCAAGCCGCTGACCGCCGGCGCACTCAGGTGCCGGTGTTGGACGACATCGGCGCTGGCGAGGCCGCCGACCAGCAGTCCCGCGAGCCAGAGCGGCCACCAGGAGCTGTGGGGCAGGCGCGTTCGCCTGCCAACAGGCTGGCAGGCGAAAACTGCCCCACTACGTGCAACCATCCAGAGGCAACACGCGGCGAGCGCCGTCCCGGGGATCGCCGCCAAGTCCAAGCCGCGCGCCGCGGCCGCCGTCTGCGGCGGACCGATCAGCATTGCCACGCCGTTCGCTCCCAGGTGCCCAGCCACCGCTGGCCAAATGGACCGCGTCCGCCATGCCAGCCAGGTCAGCATTAGGGCATGGATACCCACGGCTGTTGCGCGCGCGGGCGAGACGTGCTGGCCGATGAACATGGCCGTGATCGTCAGGATGGCGGTCCAGGGCCGGATTCCGGCCGCCTCATACGCCGTCAGGATGTAGCCGCGGAACACCACCTCCTCGCAGATCGGCGCGGCAATGGCGCTCCCCACCACGAGCGCCAGCACGGCTGTAGCGCTGGCTGGTTGCCCGCCGGCCATTTGGAACTCGTACCCGAGGATTTGCGCCACCGCCCGATCCGCGACCCGCAGTAGCGGCACCACTGCGGCGCCCGCCAACAATCCGAGGAGGCTCGGTCCTGCGCCGGGCCATTTCAGACGGAGG